>Ga0099824_1003812_pt1 | contig 21923 bp, 8 predicted proteins | sample SiratrowhiteBW_FD_76837 | JGI IMG/M metagenome (GOLD analysis project Ga0099824, IMG submission 76837) | Root nodule microbial communities of legume samples collected from California, USA - Siratro white BW | ecosystem: Host-associated > Plants > Roots > Nodule | place: USA: California... | reverse complement strand
TTTTTTTTATTTTTTTATTTTTTTTTTTTTTTTTTTTTTTTTTTTTTTTTTTTTTTTTTTTTTTTTTTTTTTTTTTTTTTTTTTTTTTTTTTTTTTTTTTTTTATAGAAATTAAAAGATTACTATTAATATATATTTTTGTATCAATAATATGATATATCATATTATTGATAACTTATATTAACGAACTTATTTATCAGTTAATGCATTATTATACTGTTAGTGTTGATCAATGATATATATATTTATATTATTAATTTAATCCTTATTAAAGAAAAAATATACTTATAACTATAATATATTTTGTAAATATATAACAACCTTTTTAGAGAAATGTTAATTTCAACATTCATTGATGTTACTTCTGTATATACTTCCAAAGCATCAAGCAGCCTAATCTCAATTTTCATCATGAGAATTTAGGTCAACTTGTATGTGCATCAGTGGGGAATAAATATATTTCAAGTGATTAATCAGATCCGGCAAGTTAATTAAATATATTATCAGTTGTTCAAACCATGTGAAATTAAACAGAAAACGCGTAAAAAATACTCAGAAAGTAGGTACATATGTTCTAGCATTTAATACTTCACCTAAGTTCTTAATTGATATGGATCATTGACTTAGACTTTTTTCTTCTTGTTTTCTTTTTTCAACAGGCAAAGAGTTTTTCAATGGGTTGGTTTCACGAGTTCCTGGAGGTAATGAGAGCTCAATAATCACACTGTATTTTTTTTTCTTAGTGATGTATAATAAGAAATAATCGTAATTTATACCTTTTTAAAGATGTAAAAGTCAACAAAGTTAAGCTATGATAACCTATTTAACTTCTCTTTAAATTAATCATTTGAGCAATTGGACACAATTGATTGACTTCTGAATTAGCTAACGCTCACAATTAATTGACTTCTTATTGGATTATACTAAAGGTTAAGACACTATACATTCAATCAATTTCGTAATAATCTTCCAAACAATTTTTTTTTTTTTATCTTTTTTAAACAAATCTTATATTGCCAGGAAACCCTATAATTTTTTTTATTGATGATGATCATTATTTCAATTTCATTTCAGTGCCACTTGAACTTTAAATTAACAAATTATGAAGTTAATTATTTTCATCATGACAAAGAAACGTTGAATGAGATGGCGACTAAATAGTTTTTTATTCTTGCAGCCAGGGCTAGTTGCACTGGAGAAAACGATGTATAAATAAAATAATAAAAATGCTTAACATGTTGTGAGAGACTACTTACCATACTATAATATAATATATATGTGATGAAGACATCACTCATAATTTTGAAGTCATTATCCTTATTATAAATCGTGGAATGTTCCACAAATATATGATAAAAATTATATTTAATTCTTATAACATATTTACTCTAACGTGCGGCACTATTATATTGATTATATTGATTATGGTGTATTTTGGTTGAAATCAGAGGCAGGCACTGGAGAGTTATCCATTACTGTAACAGATCCATCTACTAGTGTTCCACCACCTATCATCACAACAAGAACAACAGGGAGTAGTAAGGGTTGGGAAATTCTTAAAAGCATCGTCTATGGTAGTTTGGCTGAATTGTTAGCAAGCCTCAGCGTTGTGACATCTGCAGCAAGTGCTGATTCTACCACATGTATGTAATCAACTTTAATTTCTCCTAATTTTGCATTTTAAATTTCATTCCACTACAATATATAGGTTGCATGAGATGCATTTTACTTGAAATTAATAATACTGTTTTCCTTGGAAAAATGAACTAGCTAATAACTAATGCAAGTAATCCACTAGAATATCAAACAAGTGTAATTATGCATAAATTCAATTTAACAATGCCACATTTTTTTATTGAGACCTATTCATTATTTTAATGAAAAGGGCATGGATATTATTATTATTATTATTATGAATAAAATAATAACAATTTTCTCTGTAAAAATAGAAAAAGTGAAAGAAGTTTTTATAATTCAAAATTAGTTCATATATAAATTAAAAAATAAAAATTTAACAAATTTATTGAAAAGAATTTTGATTTATACATAAACTAATTTCAATATATGAAAGGTTTATTTTTTTTCTCTATCATAGAAGTTGTTAGGAAGAGTTTTTATTTTTCAAACATGCTATTAGTTTAAAACATTCCTGAAATTATATGATATCATTGACCAGTAGTGTTGTGCTAGCAAATTTAAATTGACTATAATGTTTTTGCTCAAATTGTGTTTGCAGTGAGTATTGTTGCTCTGGGTATTGCAAATCTGATTGGTGGACTTACGGTGTTGACTCATAATGTGAGTTTTGTTCATTGCATGATTGTTGTAATTCCATGTCTGCTTTCCCTCCCTTTTCTTATTTTCTGCCTTTAATAATTTTGGTGTTTGTGTTCCACTTAAAAGTTCAATCAATATGGAGAATGCTAACCAGAGAGGACATACTAGTCAAAAGTAGGAAACTCATACATGACTATAATCAGTATATCAGTTCATTTTCACCTAAATTCAACAAGAGTTTTTAATTTCTTAATTCTTTATTGTTCTCAAGAAATTTTGTTAATTAATTTACTTTTCTTCTCCTTATTTCCTCCATAATATAACATGTTTATATATATATATATCATTTATGTGCCAAGAATGTTTTATCATTAGCCATTAGCAAGGACTTGCACTTTTGAGGATTATAACCAGATACTCCAGTCTAGTTTTCACATTATCCAATTGGATCACTGTGCTGAGTGTAGAAAGTGGCTTGATTGATAAGTGTTCTACAATTGTTTTCTTCTTAGAGTTTCTACCCCTCGCTTAAAGAATTTTTAATAATAAGTGTAAGTTAGAAATTACATTTTAGTTTAAAGAATTGTTAAAAATTTAAGTTTAAGTTGGAAATAACAATGAACGGGATACATAATATATAAGGAGAACCCTTTTATATAAAACAAAGTCCTGGTTAAGGATTAAGTGTAATAAACTTAATTTTGGATCTATGTAAAACAAAGTTAACCTTTAATTTTCATCGGTGCTTTGGATTTCTAATATATGTGTTTACACATGAAATATGGGATCAAATGTAAAAAAGTTTTTCTAATCTCTTCAAATTAAAAAAAAAAATGATTTAGTTCGTAAACTCTAACTTTGAGTAACTATAAAAACAATTTTAAACCTTTAAATTTGATAACCTAAAAACAATTTTAAACCCTAAAACCTAAATTAAGTCTCAATTCTAAATCTCAAAAAATTATTTTCATCCTTAAATTTATTATTAAACATTAAATTTGTATTTTTTTTAATTTTTTATAGGCTATAAAAATTTAAAATTTGGAACCACAACTACAATTGTAGGTTAGCATCTTTAATCATAACAACTTGTTTGAAGGTTAGCATTTTACATGAATAAAACTATAATTTTATTTTCATGAAACTAAGTGTTCCTATACATGCTTACAGATTAGGGACTTGAAAGCTTCAAAACCAAGAGAAGAAGAAAGTGAAACAGAAGATGCAGAAGTGGATAAATATTATGAACTACTAGGAAAGAGGGAGAACTTCTATCTACATGCCTTTTTTGCCATCTTATCATTCCTTATATTTGGGTTAGTGCCCCCGATAGTGTATGGCTTCTCATTTCGTGAGAGTGATGACAAGGATCTGAAGCTTACGGCAGTTGCAGTTGCTTCTCTAATTTGCATCACATTTCTTGCCATTGCCAAAGCTCATACGCAAAGAGGCAATAAAACTTTCATGACTTACTTCAAAACTGTGACATTTTATGTTACCTCTGGAGTATTGGCCTCACTACTAACTTATGTAGCTGGAGCCCAGATGAAGAAACTGGTAGAACAGCTTGGATGGTTTCAACCAAAATCAAACTTTGGTTTGCCTCTTCCTAACATGAGTGTTGAGAATTCTGGATGGGGTTCATACTAATAAGTAATTTGATCTATTTGTTTTATGAAAGAATAAATGATAGCGTTTTTAATAGCATTTTTCATTTTTATATAGGCCGGGAAGGAATTGTGTTGGACAATGTATGCAATATCAAGCTTTCATGGGTGCTTCTTCTTTTTGTTTTTCTACTATTTAATTGGTTGGGTGCATTTTTATTATTTCATTGTACTGTGTGACTTTGGTGGCAGTTTCAGCAGAGTTTAGTTATGAATATTGAGTAATCCAGAAGCATGTTTAAGATATATAAGACGACCAATGAATATTCAGTAGGAGGCAGAGTCTTCTTCATTTAATTTGCTACCTTTGTCAGGAAAAAAGAAACGAACATAATAAACCATAGGTGTTGAGCACAAGCACAATCCAACATGCCAATTTCTTGAAGAAGATGATAAAGAAAAAGGCATACCTAAGACTAAAACTAAATAAAAAACATAGACTGACAGAACAAATGAAACAAGAAAGTGGAAAACGCACGATTAAATTAATAAAACACATATCGATGAGAATACAAGAAAATTAAGACAATTTGTGGGAGAAAACTTAAAAGACAAATTTACAAATAGTGGAAATTTGATATTCCTATCCTATCATTAATACTAAACAAATATAGAGGACGAATCACATTTTTAATGTAAATAAACAATCATATATAATAGTATATATTACCAAAACACTGAGGTCTTATAATTAATTAAACTCCCAATATATATTTGTATCTTCTAAAACAGATAACAAACGAGAAAAGATGAAAACATTTTAATTTTTAATGATTCATAAATATAAATATAAGTAAAGTTTCATCTTCAATTCAAATAGAAACAATTACCATTCTAAATCAGGTTTCATAATGAACATTGAACAAGATTTTAAACGTGAAACACTTTATATTAACCGCTCTCGTACCATAAAGTATTTGTCAGCATATGTAAACCGATAGTAATTTTTTCTAATTGAATTACTCAATCTTCAAGAATAATTTACTTCCTTATTATTATAAAATTTTATTAATTAAGACAAAAAATAGAAAACTATCCGGACATCCCAAATTTAATAATAAAATAATAGATTTTTGGACATCATATAATGATGTAAGGATTTTATTATGCCTTAATTTGAAAAAAAAATAATTTCAACGGAATATATATATATATATATATATATATATTATTAATGTTTATAATAATAATATTAATAATAATAATAACAGTATTTTTATAATAGTAATAATAAAATAATAATAATAGTAATATGATGATAATAATAAATATTATTGTTATTATTATTATAATTATAATAATAAATATAATAACAATCATTGACAGAAAAAACTTCTCAGGCAAATTTTCCAAATTACTGTAATAATTAGTGCAATTTTTATATGAAATTCTTAAAATGGTATATTTTTTTTATTTATTTCTGAATATGGATAAATGGTGCATATATAAGAGACCAGATATAATTGTGAAGAATCCTGACCATATTGCACAAATTAATTTAACATTAAATGAAATCATTAAATGAAATCTTGAAAAAAAGATTTTAATTAATGAGTTAATTAAAATTGTGAGAATACTAAGCCATTTTAATGTTAATGTGGTTAATATTCTCAACCCAACCCATTCTTCTTCTGTTTTGTTGTTGGCATGTGTGATGTGTTGTTACTGTGCAACTAAAATAAATGGATCCTTACAAAATTATTTTATATTTTATTTGTTGATAAATATGTAATGGTTGAAATTAATTGTGATCAGGTAATTGAAATAAATGTGAAATTAATTATAATTGAAGAGATACCTTGAATAAAACTTACCTACTATCAATTTAGTTCCTAATATAGAAATATATTTAGTTACTAATAGATATAATTTAAAAATTAATAATAAATTTATTTAAAAAATTATATAATATTTTCAAAATTTTCTTTCTAAATTTATTGCTAAATTTTAATTTTATTTTAAATTATTTCTATATTAGTAATTAAATTCAAATATACAACTTACACTTAATTTTGCTAAATATATTTTATTATTAAATTTTAATTTAATTTATTTTTTCTTTTCAATATCAAACTTACTCTTACTCTTAATTTAATTTATTATATAAATCTCGTACTAACATCATTTTTTATTTTAATTTAAATAATAATCCCATCAACCATTTTATTTTAGAATTTAAACTGTTTGAAGTTAAACTGGTTGTAACTGTTTATTTATTTTAGTTGCACAGTAACAACACATCACACATGCCAATAAAACAGAAGATGAATGTGTTGAGAATATTAACCACATTAACATTAAAATAGGTGTATTAGTGTCAGGATTTTAATTAACTCATTAATTAAAATCTTTGTTTGCATGATTTCATTTAATCTTAAATTAATTTGTGCAATAGGGTCACCATCACAATGGTATTGTGTCTCCTATGTACGATTTATCCATATCCCGCGAAATAAACAAAAAAATACACCATTTAGGAAATTTCAGATAAAAATTGCACTAATTTGATAAATTTGCGAAACTTCATCTGTATAATAGTAATAACTATAATAATCATTGTTATAGTTTAAATAAACTATAATCTTTGTCAAAAAAAAAAAAACAATCTTATAAACAAGTTTCTCTTTTTAAATAGTGTTATAAAGAAAACTCTAGAAATTATGATTTGAATTGTGAGTCTCTTACTCTCACAAAAAGAAGAAATGGGCCAAACATACATAAGGGAATGACACCACCTTTAACTCAAAACCTTAAGACAGTGGGTTTATGGGTCTTCTTTCTTATATATTGTTTAACTTTCTTATTTTTATTCAATGTGGGACTTAAACTCTCACTTGAATTCCTAACACAAACTCATTCTATATGGAATTTAAAAATAATCCATCAATTAAATTCCTCAACACCTTTCCTTAGTATGATCCCATTAAATTCCTCAACACCTTCCCTTAGTATGATCCCCACCCGGTTTGTTGAGCTCCAATCCCAGGAATCCGCAAGGAAAAATTTAATGCTGACTCAAACCATCCAAACTTTTCTATGAGACCCTTCACAAGATCACCAGCTATGTAAGAAAGCAGTGAGGCCACAGCACCAGTGCTGACATAGTAAAGCACCGTTTTGATGTATGTGAAGTAGCTGTTTGGTCTCTTGATATATGCTTTGGCAATGGAAAGCAGAGTGATGCATAGTAGAGAAGCTGCAGCAACAGCAGCCAGCTTCAAATCCTTGTCACCACTCTCACCAAATGAAAAGCCATATACCACAGGTGGCACTAATCCAAACACAAGGAATGATACGATTGCTATAAAAGCATGGAGAATGAAATTCTCCTTCTGACCCAGTAACTCTATGTACCGATCCTCTTGTTCAGATTTCAGTTCCTCTAGCTGAAATGCAAACAAATACCAAGTTTCAAGTGCTAGTAATAACCAACATTAAACTTCATGTGACTATTGAACTTTTCACAACGATGCAAGTCTTTACATAAAAAAAACCACAGGTGGTTAAGACCAATTTTGTTATAGATTTTGGTTAAGCAGAAGTCTCAAAATGAGGAAATAGAACGGAAAGTAGTGACAGAAAATGGGTTTTGGAAGAAAAGAAAAAAAAACTCAATTAAATTTGAAGATATATAACTCACATTATGACCAAGTATGAAAAGTCCTCCAATCAGGTTAGCCATAGACAGTGCCACAATGTTCACTGCAAAATAAGAAAACTGTCACTAAAATCGCAATATTAATTCCAAAAACTTCCTCATCTGTTATTTTTTTTCTTGTGGCCACTTCATTAACAATGTTGTTTTGAAGATCAACAACGTTGCTAATGATGCATGCCCACTTGTGGACATCTTTCTATGTACAAAAGTTTATGAAAAATGTTCCGTCTTTTTCTTCATACATGTTAAACAGCTGTATTTTATAAATACTATGTATCAATTTACAACCCAAAAAAGTATAACTCAATATAAACAAAACAGCACTGGTCTTCAAGTATTATTTGAAAGAGCAAACAAAAGAATGATGAAATGTAAATAAAATGCCCTACATGTGGTAGCATCAGCACTAGCAGCAGATGTCACAACACTGAGACTTGTTAATGATTCAATCAAACCACCATACACAACACTCTTTAGAATTTCCAATGTCTTACTACTTGCTGATACACTTGCTTCATTAGGCGTAACAAGTGATGTAGTTTCAGCAGGAACAACTTCTCCGGCTGGTTCTGCAAAACAAATTAACATCATTTTATGGCAATATTATGAGAAATTGGATATTAAATTTTCTAACTAACTTCTAGGACTAATCTTTGAAACCATGCACAATTATCTTGAAAGTGAAGACTAAACTACACCAATTGCTTTTATAAACCGGTAAACTATAGTGAAATGAAAAAAAAGAAAATTACTCATACTTGGAGTGCTTACGTTTGTTATCTTCATCAACTTTAACCTCGATATATTCTTGCCGTTTCTCATCAGGAAAGTCAATTTCATCACTCTCTTTTGAAGGGTCAGTTTCAGGTTGCTTGGGTGTAGGGGCCTTAGGAGCATCACCAATAACTGGCCAATTACTCCAAAAATGCTTCTTCCTTGGTGCAATTTCACCTTTACCTTGATCTTGGGAGGTTGCAGCTAAGTGACTTGATGAATCTTCTGCTTTCTCCTTGTTTCCATTTCTTTCAGGTCCTAGAGAACAATTAAGGAATAGTCAGTGATTGTTGGGAAATTTGTAATATATATTTTTTTATTTCTTCTCAGCTAACATCTAAAAAAAAAATCTACTGACAATATACACATTTTTAACAAATTTTTTTATTATTAATTGAAATTTATGAACACTCAATGCAATGGACCCCACTATCTATTTAGAGGGTATTACCATAGATTTAGTAAATCTTACATAAATATTAACTATCAGTAAAATATTTTGAAAAACTGATTCATATTAGTATCTTGTAGAAGAAGAAAATGTTCGTAAGGATTACCTGTGCTATTGATTTTATCTTCCGCTTCAGTGGTTACTTTTTGTGCTCCTAACACAGGAGGGACCTCTTTGTCAGTGGTTTGCAAGCTTTGTTTTCCTTTGTCATCTGCACTTTTAATGGCTGGATTTGGGAAACTTTTGGCTTCAGATTCACCAACTTGTTTCTCAGATTCATCAATATTTGAAGTCTCGTGTAGTGGTGCAACCTTCAATTCATGGTCAGGATCTTTGGGAGAATTCATGTAGTCAACCTCACCTTGTTTCTTGGATTGATCAGGTTCTGTGGCCTCATATTGTGGTGCATCTTTGAATATTCGGTTAGGGTCTTTAGAGTGATCCATGAAACCAACCCCGCTGTCAGATGGATTCATTTGTTTCTTGGATTTGTCAGATTCTGAAGTCTCCTGTTGTGGGACACCTTTGAACTTTTGGTTAGGACCTTCAGGATGATCTATGTATTCATCCTCACCTTCAACTCGATTCCTTTGCTTTTTGGATTCACCATGTTTTGGAGTTGGTGGATCTTTGAACTTTTGGTTAGGACTTTTTGGTTGATCTAAGTACCCTACCACACCTTCTAATTGATTATTTTGCCTCTTGGATTGATCAAGTTCTGGAGTCTGGTGTTGAGGTTCACCTTCAGGACCTTCAGGGAGATCCATGTAGTTTACATCATCTTCAAATTGGTTCTTTTCTTTCCTAGATTGATCTAGTTTTGGAGCCTCATGATGTGGTGCTCTTTTGATTTCTTGGTCAGGACCTTTAGGGTGATCCATGTCACCAGCTTTACCTCCTGATCGATTCATTTGTTTCTTAGATTGATCAGGTTCTGGAGCCTCATGTTGTGGTTCACCTTTAAATTTGTTGTCAGGTCGTTCAGGATTATCCATGTAATCAACCTTACCTTCAGCTTGATTTATTTGTTTCTTGTTCAGGTTCTAGGGTACTATTTAGAACTTTTTGTAAGAGCCATTAGTACATCAACTTCACCTAATAGAATATAACTTTATTATTGATGTTGTTGGGTTAAGATGAGTATTGTTATTTGATGAATCCATTTCATTTACAAAAGGTTACATAGTTATATCAGTCAAAATTAAACTTTGATGAAACATACAACGAGTTAGATGCTAAGGAAATAATACTTCTGCAATGGCCACTATTTGAATGTTCATGACAAAAACTGTGTTCATAATAAAATGTGTGTACAGAATTAATAAATAGAATCTATTAAAACTTTGAGTACTATTACTTTTAAAATTGATTGGAAATATTGTAAATCATATCATCAAACCATGGCATGGGGAATATGCATCTCTCAAGAATATAAGATGTTGATTTTCTAAAACAAACATCCTTGTCATTATTTAATGTGAAAACTTTGATGGAAGAATACAAGAAAAAAAATGAATAGACTCAGTACATTACCAAGATCATTTAATGCTGCAACTTCCTCATCACATAACAACCCAAGGAATAACCAACAACCTGTTCAAAGCAAAGCAGTATATAGCATTCAGGTCATTTTCAATAGCATAGAAAAACTAAGGACTCAAGAAAAAAAGATGAACTGAGAGAACAGAATCAAGATCAGCATTATATAATTAGTGGTTCAGTTAGTTTGTTGTAGGTGTTGGTAGTTCTGTTCCAACTAAGGGTCAACCGTTGAACTACAAACAAGAAGTAAAGAAACTGAGAGAGAAGTATTTGTGGATATTCTATAGCCATAAATTAGCAACTGATAATGTTTGCACCTCATTTTCTCTAGAAAAATCTTTATGCACTTTTCTTTTCATTTATTTCTAGAAAGAAAAGGAACTTGTTGTACATAAAATAAGTAAAAAAAAAAGTTATAAATCAGTATCATGTTCTTGAAAACATTCTAGGCACCTAACTAGTTTCTTGAGAGTGTCAAGTATACAAATAAAAAACAGTAATTTTTTTTCTTAAGAAAACAGGTAAAAAAAAAATATGTAAAAAATTATATATCCATGTTACAAACTTCAATTTAACATGCTTTTTGTCACCCTTAATTACTTGCATGGAACAGGAAGAAAGATTCTGTGTTGTGGTGGACAAAATTAAGTTGGACCTTCATCATCTTGGAAATGTGAGTGTGGTTTCAAACTTAAGTAGAGTACTTTTTCTTTTAAGTATATATTTGATAAGATCAGTAAATTTGGTAATGTATTTGATTAGTTTATATCAATGCAAAAGTGTTTGATGTGTATTTCAAGTAAGTTTATATTAAAAACTTTTAGTTTATATGTTACAAGCTATTTCTATTAACTCATAGTTTGTAGTTTACTTAATTTTCTTATAATTACTTATTTCAATTCTATAGAAACAATTGGTTATTACACCATTTTTAGCATTTGTTAGATTACTTTTTTATTTTTTATGTAGTTCAAACTAGAAGACATTTAACATTATACATTGAAATAACTAATGTTTTACTATATGATAGTATAAGAAAATTACACCACTGAAAATTGTAAAAAAGAAATAAATAAATTTGTAACAGTAAATTTAAATTCAGAATAAAAAATTTAAATTTCTGTAAATAAAAAATTTATATTTCTGTAAATAAAATTTTTTAATTAGAGAAAAGGCTATAACACTTCTAAAAATATAAAAGTATTGCAAGTTTAATAAGTATTTAACTATTTTAAAACTCTAAAATTATAATTAGATAATAATACATTTTATCCAAACAACCCAAATTTAATTGATATAAGAAAACTTATATAGTTGTATCTTTTATGTTATTTTATATTTATTAATTAGTTTAACAGCTATAATTTACCCAACACTTGAATAAGTTAGTTTATCAACTAGAAACTTATATATTAGAATCTTGGAAAAGTAAATAATATTTTGACACTGCAGAAGGAGCTACATCCATTTGCCACTCTTGCATGTCAAATGGGTCTCGCTTGGCAAAGAGAGAGAATGTATTCTTTGGTTTGGCTCACGTGATATATATATATATATATCCTTATTCAAATTTCGTGTTGAGTGAACAGTATAGGTGAGTAGAGTAAATTACTTTTTGGTTTGTGGTAAGTTGCTTGTTTCCAAATGAAACATGTAGGTATTCAAATTTCTTGCAAAGTGAACCACATAGGTAACCAGAGTAAACTACTTTTTGGTTTATGGTAAGTTGCTTGTTTCTAAATGAGACATGTAAGTATTCAAATTTCTTGCAAAGTGAACCACATAGGTGACCAGAGTAAATCATTTTTTTGTTTGTGGTAAGTTGCTTTTTTCCAACTGAGACTTATATATTCAAATTTCGTGTTAAGTGAACCACATAAGTGAGCAAGTAAACCACTTTTTCGTTTGTGGTAAGTTGCTTGTTTCCAACTGAGACATATATGTATGTATGTATTTAAATTTCGTGCTGAGTGAACAACATAGGTGAGCGGAGTAAATCACTTTTGGTTTGTGGTAAGTTGCTTGTTTCCAACTAAGACATGTATGTACATATTCAAATTTTGTGCTAAGTGAACAACATAGGTGAGCGGAGTAAACCACTTTTATGTTTGTGGTAAGTTGCTTGTTTCCAAATGAGACATGTATGTATGTATTCAAATTTTATGCTGAGTGAACCACATAGGTGACCAGAGTAAACCACTTTTTTGTTTGTGGTAAGTTGTTTGTTTCCAATTGAGACATGTATGTACGTAATCAAATTTCGTGCTGAGTGAACCACATAGGAGAGCGGAGTAAATCACTTTTTGGTTTGTGGTAAGTTGTTTGTTTTCAACTGAGACATGTATGTACGTATTCAAATTTCGTGTTGAGTGAACCACACAGGTGAGTGGAGTAAACCACTTTTTGATTTGTGGTAAGTTGCTTGTTTCCAAATGAGACATGTATGCAGGTATTCAAATTTCGTGTTGAGTGAACCACATAGGTTACCAGAGTAAACGACTTTTTGGTTTACTCTGATACATGAACAAGCGACGTGAACGTGCAAATCAACACATAACTAATGGAGAAAATATTAAGATGAGATAAGGTGATCTAGAAAGAATAGACTAGCTTCATTGATGATTAGATGGTTTGGAGATGATTATTTGATAAATATTAAAGGGATTTTAGAAATATTTTGTAAGATGATAATAATTAGACACTTTGGGCATGTTTGTCTAGTAGTTGAAAAACATTTTGATTTTTTTTTTTGCAAGCTTCTTGTAAAACACAACGAAAGGTTTTTACAGGTGCAAAAGACAAGATAGTCAATACTTATATTTTTATACTGGGTCATCCTAACACTGGATTGCATTTATTTCTCCTTTATAAAATGTCAATGTTCTACTAATCAAATTGATTACAATAAGGATTCTCATTGCCACTTACGACTAATAATAAGTACACAAGGCCGCTCCTGATTATGTCCTTTATCACATTCGGAGATAGCGAATAAGTATTGTTTTTTCACGAAGTGACTCGTGATTTTTCCAAATAGAGAACGAGTGGTTTCTTATTATGAATGGTTTGCTCCATCTAGAAGAGGTACACAAGTGAATCCTAAATGTAATATTATGGATATTTAAATGACTTTAAGATACCAACCATTTAATCCATTTATTCTTGCACACAAGTCAGACAAGTGTATTATGTCCCATATCTTTATTTCAAATAGACAAGCATGGATCATGTGTTGCCATTAAAACAAAGCCTAGAGGTCACATTGAATAAAATAAGATGAAAGAGGATGTCCTTTACCAAGTAAATGAAATATCACATGCCAATGATGTTCTTAAGGAAAAATCCAATACATTATAATTTTTATTAAGTGTAAAAAATTACTAAGCATAAAAACATTATCATGTATGGTCTATAAGAAGAATGATTTTAACAAATATATTACGTAATATGAAAGTGTTGTGCCTGATAGACAAAACAACATTGTGTAACCTTTTGTTACATATGATAAAGTGCTTTTATTAGGCCATACACTGATAGGATCAGATGATATGCCCAACTAACATTGTATTAGTTAAACATAAATATGACGTGTTTGTTCTTTGAATACAATAAATGTCCACTGCCTTCATCTATCAAAGATATTTGTTAAAGGTGCAAGCTAAAGTCAACATTAAGTTATCTCTTGGAAAAAGAGTTAAAAATACTTTCTTCACCAACTTCTTAACATAAAAAACATTTCAATTCAGATCCAACTATTTTCCTGATACGATGTTACTTTTACAATGAATGGTGCAAAACTTGGCTTGTTGGTTAAGAAATGGATGTAGTATATCATGATAGATGAACCAATATAAATTGTTGTGTGTACTTTCCTTTTCCCTTATGTACTTTAAATTATATGTTTTTATTGTATGAACTAACCCAAGAAGGAGAATTATTGTGAGTTTATTGTAAAATTGTAGTTATGAACATTTTTAAAAATAAATACTGAAACTAGTGATTGGTTAGATGCAAGAATCATGATATAATCACTTGTTATAATAAACAAAAATTATACGTCAATCAAGTGATTCAATTGAATTGCAAAATTGTGTCTATTGTGATCTCTCACACAAAGCAACTACTTTCAAAATTATAGGAAAAACTGACATCAAAAGGAGTGGGGTTGAATGGAGCCTAAACTCAAGCCGTTACAAACAAAAGCACAAAGGAGGATAGTCTAATACATGAATATTTATAAGCACAAACAAGACTATTTTATACTAGTTCACCCCTATCACTAGAGTTGTGTTCAGTTTTTCACTAGTAGAAAAAACACCTTTATTATTATAAAGACTTAAAACTTAGTCAAGTCTTCTTTATTATTATAAAGGAGATTTTGATTTTAAATGATATCACAATTTTTAAATATAATTCATATAAATTAAGTTTTAAACTATAGTTATAATTCTTATTAAATTAACATATTTATCTTTTTACATATTTACACGTCAATGTCAATTTTAATTGGATGACATAAATCAAGTTCTTTTATTGGAAACTTTTCATTATTATTATATTTTAATATTTAAATTTAAAAATAAAGATTTTTAAATCACTTATGTCTATGGTTTATTTACAGCCACCAAACAAAAAGATACAAAAAAAAACGTAAACAGTGATGTATAGCCTAGATTTGTAACGAGAAAGAAATGGAAGAAAAATGAAGAACTACTGCGTGATCAATTTAGAACCATACACAAAAAGTTTTGATATATCTTGAGTCCTCCTTCGCATTCGTATCAAAATTGACATCAATTTTCTTGTTTTTGGCAGTAATGTTCTTATTAATTCATGAAAGGAGCTTACATTTTATAATCATGTACTTATTAATTCATGAAAGGTTCTTATCATATACTTGATATTTAATCATTATGTCGACATCTAGTTATCGTGGAGCAGCCACGTCTGTATGGATTCTCAGCAACACGTTGTTTGTCATTTTCAGCATTGAAGAGTCTACGCCCAGTTACCCCATTTGTTTCTGTGTTTTCGATTTCACCATCTACTTTGCTATGGCTGAATGCAACCATGCTGAGAAGAAGAAAGCAAACGAACCAAACCTTCATGCTAGAGTTTTTCTCTGCCATCTTGTGTTCGTTCTTTAAGACAATTACGGTGCAGGTCTCTTCTGTAATCTCTGCAACATATATAATCATCACATTCTATGTATTTATACTTTCTACTCTAGAGCTCATGGTTACAAACATCTATACGAAATTAGGTTTAAATTTGCGATAGAAAAATGAATTTATTTTTAGTTGTTTACTTTTAGAAAAAATAGTTGTTTACTTGCTTTGATGGGTTATTCATGATAAGAAAGTTGAATGTATTCATCTAAATATGTACTGTAACATCCCAAAAATAACATACATCAAACTAAACATTCTACTAATCATCATTAAAATTCATCAACATACAATAATCCTTTAAATTAAAGTATTTAAAAATTCTACCTTCAGAATTCTACTAAAACATCTATAACATGGTTGTGTAGTCTTAGTAATATTGTCCAGAGATTTATTTAAAATTAACGATTCTCTCGTCTTAGTACAAGGTTAGTTTAAGGTATGTGACCCTCTCGTCTTAGTACAAGGTCTCGGCCTCTATTTACATTTATTTTATTGTCTTTTATTTTTAAAACGAAATTAGTGTTTTTGTCCTTACTTATCTTTTACAAATAAAAATTTCGTCCGCATAAATAAAAATTATTTTTGCAAATATAAAATAAAACAAAAAATAAAATAAAAGAATAAAAATAAGTAATTAAATTTTTTTAACATGTGTTATTTAGTTTCTTTGCCATTTAGAATAAATAATAAAAAGAACTTTGACTTCATAAATAAAGTTTGATTAAATAATAATAAATTTGTAAAAAATGATAACATAAAAAAGGAGGTTGGGTCTGTCTTAAAATAAATTGAATAGAAAAATTAAGTGAGCCCAATTGAATAGAAAGATGTTTTCGGAAGCCTAATTTACTAAGAGGTTATTAGAAATAAAAAAGTTACTGTTTACACCTCCCTTATCTGTTAATTGTGTGCTTGCCACATAAGCCTTAATGTTTACAGAAACACATTGCCCATTCAAGTCCCTATGGAACTTTAGTACCTTTTAATTCTTTAATTAGTGCCTGACCAATTTTATTTTTCATAATTAAATTTTCACCTTTTTGCCTTCTCACACTTATTACATTTAGTAAGCATGCTTTTAACATTTAACTAATAATCATGTTTTTAACATTTAACTAACAATCATGTTTTGACATTTAACTCCCATAGTCATCCTACATTCATACATTCAGGGACTATTCATGTTCACTGGTTATTCATGTATTCATACATTCAGGGACTATTCATGTTCACTGGTTATTCATGTTCAGTGACTATTCATTTTTTTTATTATTATCCTTTTGCCTATTCTTCCTAAAATGTAATCATACAGTCTTAAACCAAAAGAAGTTAATACAAAGAGATGGAATAATTGATTCTTAATTAAGAATAATGATTGAGAATGTTATGGGGGAGATAAAGGGATTCTTAATTAAGAATAATGATTGAGAGTGGTATTGGGGAGATGAAGGGATTAACAGAAAAAAAAAATATAAAGAACCGCTTTTATTTGCAAAGGAAGGGGACAAAAATTGAGAGAGACAGAGAATACATATAAATCCTTATAAATTTAGAAAAAAAATACTGGAAAAGAAAAATATTGAAAAATATTATTTGATTCTATTGAAAAAAATCTAATAGTCCAGTAGAAACCAACAGAAAAAAGATAAGAACAAGCTAAATTGGGAGTCTTAAACGGATTCATCTTCTTCCTTTAATCCTGTCATGTTTCTGTTTTTTCCTTTAATTTTGTCTAGATTCTGCTCTGTTACATGTTTTCATCTGTATTTATTGTGTTTTGTTTAACCTGTAAGTGTTAATGAGTAATTATTTTGCAAACATTGTTAAATTAATTTTAATGATCACAATAAATTATTATACCTGCGAGATTGCTGCTACTGTTAGGATCATGTAGGTATTCGATATGGTTGCTGTTACCACACCAATCCTGAGATTATCTAATTGCTGTATTTTTTTCACAACTACTATTGTTCATCTTGCAGATCTGGCTGCTAGCACGGTAAGTAAATCCCAATAAGAAAAATATATTAACATTATATATCATTAACCCAGAGACAGAAAACAAACCCAAAACGCCAAACCAGAATAAAAAATCCCTAAACTCAAAACCTAAAAAAATCCTCATAACTCAGTGAATCCAAAGACTCACTCAAAAGAACACCAAACAGCCTTTCCAAAAATAAAACAGGTTAATCAAAAGTCGGTCTAGAGTCCGTAGCAAATTCAATTCCAGAAAGTTAATAATCTAAACCCCATAACACATGATCGAATATAGGATAGCCAAAGTCCCAAATTCGAAAATTCCCAAACGTTGTACCAAAACATAAATTATTCAGAAATAGAAATCCACCCAAGCAACCAATCTAAAAACAGAACCCTAAGGCAAAGAAGCCCCGGTTCCCAATTTAAAAAGCCTAACATCGACCGCCACTATCCCTTACAAAACCAAATAGCCACAGTTAAGAACAAAACCAGAATAATCATTCCAGAAACAAAGTAACTCAAGCATCCGATTATAATCCTTTCTGCCACTGCATAGGGTATTAGGTTTCATTGTTTATTTCTAATTAATCTTCCTGTTTTTTTATGTTGTATATGTTTTTTTAATAACAAAATAAAAGTAAGTTAGGAAAAGAATAAAAAAAAGGAGGAGCCCTTTTTTATAAACATAAATTTTTAAAAATAAAATATTAGATTTAAAATAATTTTAAAAAATAATTAAAAAATATATAATATTTTCAAAAATAAAAAAAAAACATTTAATTGACAGTTTTAATAAAATTTTAACAATAAACAAATATAAACTTTTTCTTTCAGAAAAACAAGATTAAATGAAATTTTGAAAAATAAAAAACATCAAATTATCATCAATCAATTTTTAAAATTAGAACTACGTGATCTCTGATTTTCCTTTGAAAATACGTAGGACCAAGGTCAATCTTTGTCGGGTTCAAAAAATAAAAAAAATAAAAATTTCTCTATGTTATTATTTTGTTTGTTTATTGTTCATTCTTAAAACTGTATTTTTTTGTAAATATATATTTATGTTTAGTTGCTTTAATTATTATTTTTTAGAAAAAATAACATTTTATAAAACCGCACTTATTTTTATTCATTTAATTAAAGGTACTATCTTAAGACGGGTGTTGTGGGGGTGCTGACACCTTCCCCACATATAATCGACTCCCAAATCTTAAATTTGGTTCGTAGGCATTTCTTTTATTTTGATTTTTCTATAATTTTCCATAATAAGCTATAATGACAACTCCATTATCAATTTAAACATTTTTTATAAATAAGTTTGTGATCGCTTTGTCATGATCCCAGTTGCGACAATCTAAGTTATTTCGTGAACTCGTTTCTTGTATTTGTGATATATTACTTGACGAGGGTTGTTAGTTAAATATATGAATGAAATCAGATTGTAATCTAAAAATTTGAATATTGTGAAGGTAGGAGATTTGAAATAGAAATTGCAAACTATTTTAGCCAAATTCATTGGAATTCCGAGCATTGGCAGTTTAATAATTGCATATTTAACATGTGTTAACAGCTTTGAAAGTGACTATAATCCGTGTGGTAACATTTTTAATAATTACATTATTTGAACGAAATATTTATTAATCTTATTGATAGTTAACTTTTATGATAAGAACCGCAGATTTTTAATAATTTTTTTATTCAAAAAACTCAGATGAAGGTTTGCTTAGAAAAGTGGAATTCAATTATTGCACCTTAAAAATGATAAGAATACAAAAAAACATGTGGGCCAACAAGAGAATGATTGGCCAACAAAAGAACGATATTTAATGCAAAAGTTGTGAAGAAAAAGTAAGAGATGTCTTTTCTTTGATAGGAGCAATGCGTGATGAAATGGATTAGAGTGTTGGAAGGTTTTTCTCAAAGGAACAAAGAAGAGAAGCTAAGAGATAGAGGTGAAGTCTGAAGGTTATGCTTCATTTCAACTCTAAAGTCCGGAGAGCATTGAAGGTCGGTGTGAAACATTGAAGGTCTTTGAAGGGAAGATTGCATAACACACATATCCTCAGGTAAACACAAACCACATCCTTCCCTTTTCATCAGTTTCATTTCTTCAATTTTTCAATTGCTGTCTTGATTTGCAGTTATAATTGTAAAATATCTGTCTGTAATACGAATGGAGTACTCCTAATTCAAAAGTTATTACAAATATAGTTGGTATTAGTTTGTATTGATGTTGGATTTACTTAAATAACTACTCATCTCACCTTTTCGTACCTTTTCGTACGTAGTTTTTCACTATGGATTAGTGGATTCAACGTCATTTTTGGATGGACACTTTTCATGATCAAACTCTTACTTCTAGCACAACTATCTCAAGAGAACACACGTTCTCCGAATATATTTGCCTGATTTTTGGAGTTCACCGAGCCAAATTAAGTTTAATTCACTTAGTTATTGCCCTGAAAGTAACCAATGTTTCTTTTAAATAAATCATGTATCCTTAATTAGAAAATATTAATTAAGTTGGAAAATAATTCTTTTGAGTATTTATACTTAATTGGTAAAGGTGGAATAAGCTATATTTTTTAAACATATTTAACCCTATTTTGGAGTTTTCAAGCCGAGTCAAGTTTAACTCAGTTATTTTTCTTGAAATTCACCAATTTTTTTTTAATAAACCACATTTATTCTTAAGTGGGGAATTTTAATATAGTTGGAAAATAATTCTTTTGAGTATTTTACTTAAAGATTATCAAGATAATGATTATGTTAGAACAATCTTATACTACTTTATCCATATGTTTAATATTTAACCCATTTAACCCTTTTAATTTTAGTATTAAAACATAATCTTTTCATCTCATTAGTTTTACCACCGTCTACTAAACTAATTACTTCAATAGAAATAAGAAAAAAAAAATCATTGAGCCTTGATGCTCTCGCCTATCTATGAAGAATGGAAGAGCTTCCATGCACCATTGCCTAGTCCTTCTTCTTCAAAATATTTTGGTTTGATTTTTCTTCCATGGAGATGATGAGAGTTAGCGGAAGCATGAAGGAAGATAGAATGTGTGTCTCTCTGGTTTGTAAAAGTTTAGATGAACAAGTGCTAGCCTAAGCTTAGGCTAACACACTAATTTTCTATAATGAGATTAGACCAACACTATACTAGGAGGAGTCTACAAGTTTTCAAGAAAAGAAACTACTCTAGAAAGAGCTTTGACAGGTAAAAGATGATGATCTAAATTTGGGAAACAGTTCATTACCCCCATTCAAATTTAAAATAAATGTACACAGAACTCCTATTTATAAGAGTTTTAGCTTGTAAGAAAAGTTTATACCCAAACCCTAACCCTAACTTGTGGAACAAACTTCTTAATATCCTTTAAAATGGGAGCATGAAAAGTGTCTACACATAATTCATGCAAATCATCTTTGGGGGAGAATGACAATTGGAAAAAGGTGCCACATTTAGTCTCTAGCTTTGTGAATACTTTATTCTATTTTTGTGGTGGCTGGATAGTCCTCCTTCACTTGAAGTAATCTATTGGTTGTACCAAGAGAATTTGAATACCTAAATATTTAAATTTTTTACTTGAATTTTGATTCTTAGGTATCCTTATTTTGTGATTTTAGTCTCAAATTTCATTGTTTGCATTTAGTCTACCAAATATCATACATGTACAATTTAGTTCCTTAGGTTCTTACAGTTCCTATGGAGACTCTTCAAGTTCTATGGTGAGATTTTAGTATTTTTCAACATGTCATACCTTATGGAAAAAGCACCTTATAATAATGCATAAACTATAAGGAACAACTAGCAAAAGAGAGGTAGTGACATTTTTATAAATATATATAGATACATACTACATTGTTGGTTTCGCAATCAACTTAAAACATACATTTAACACTAGTTACTAGACTATAGCCAATGTCATAAACAAAATCTACATAGATTATTATTAAGGGATGATATATTTTGAAGGCACTACTGTCTAACATTTGTTGCCATCCTTTCACTCTTCTTAATGCACATGCTCACCACCACTCTCTCATTTTTTCTGTTGCATGTTATTTGTTATCTCTCGCTCTTGTTGTGTGCACCTCCACACACTGTAGTTCAATTTTATTGCAATCACTGCATAGGTGTTCATTCATTCTCCCTCACATTCTTTAGCAACTTGTACATGAACATTCTCTTTATATCTTTCTCTCATTGCATGCACCTTTGTCGTGGTGGCCTATATTTAGGCATTCCTCCATTCTTCCTGTAACATCTCATATTTTTCATATAATAGGAACTTTATTGGATAGGAATTATATAATAAACCTTAATATAAAAATCAATACATTCATAATGTATTTAAAAATATACTTCTCCACAAAAGATCTAATAAAAAT
>Ga0099824_1003808_pt1 | contig 21932 bp, 16 predicted proteins | sample SiratrowhiteBW_FD_76837 | JGI IMG/M metagenome (GOLD analysis project Ga0099824, IMG submission 76837) | Root nodule microbial communities of legume samples collected from California, USA - Siratro white BW | ecosystem: Host-associated > Plants > Roots > Nodule | place: USA: California... | reverse complement strand
TCAGCAGTGCCAGTTCCTCCTTCTAGTCCAGTGCTAGACTCTAAGAAGCCAGTTCCTCCTTCTAGTCCAGTGTTAGACTCTAAGAAGCTTAAAGCTGTGTCAGTAGTGAGTGAGACAGACCCAGATGGTGGCAATCTGCGCCCTCATGTTGTCTATCTCATGGAACTTGGTATGGATATTGAGCAGATTCGGAGTAGCTTTTGCCTACTATAGCTTGGAGGGTAAGATTAACCCAGTGGTTGAGTTTTTTTCTTGAACTTGCAGTGCCAAGAGAGCTCTTTCCCACTATCCTCAGTAAAAGGCCTCAATTATGTGGTATCAGTTTATCTGAAAATCTCAAACCCACCATGAAGTTCTTAGAATCATTAGGTGTTGATGAGGCCAAAGGTGATCTATTGCTTCCCGGCTCTGCTAACTTATAGCAGACAGAAAGTGATGGAAAGCATAGATTTTCTTCATGAATTGGGCCTCTCTGAAGAGAATATAGGGAAGATTTTAACTCGTTGCCCCAACATAGTTATTTACAGTGTAGAGGACAATCTCAACAGGGTAGTTACTCTAAACTCTAAACAAAATTATGTCCCATGAAACTAGTACTTTCAACAAGGTGAGAAATGCTGCTTCAATTAATGAATTCAATTAACTAAAATTGTGTATCCTTGCAGTTTTGGCTCTGCAGCAATCAAGTGGTTCAAATGTTGCTGTGTTTATAATTGTTCAACGGTGGATTTTTCATCAGAGTTTGGTTTATAGAAGATCATTTCCATGAATAGCCTTTTCATTGGTTAAGTTATTGGAATTATATTGATTTTTCATAGCAAATTAATGAATAATTTTCTCATTTGTTCGAAGTCATGATGACTCAAATCTTAGTGATTCCAATTTGTCTCCAAAAGCTGGTTGTATGGAGGGTGTTGAATAATTCAAATGGAGCAAAATGCCTAATGTAGAAAGAACCTAAGCAACTGGAATAATGTACGAAACACATTGATTTTGGGTCATAGTTTGCTTTCTATGGTCAAAAAGTGCCTTTGTGCATTTCAAGCATTTGAAAATTTTTTTTTCTCACCTTTTTAGTAATGATTTTCCTCGATAATATATGTGTACACACGTCCGTGTGAGAGAGAGTTTTATTCATTTTAACTACTTGTAACTTGACTTACATCAAATATTATTCGTTAATTTTATTAAATCTAATACTTAAATCAAATATCTAATAACATAGTTTATTCATCGTATTTTATACTGTATCTTTCAAATCAAACATCTAATAACATAGTGTATTCATCATATGTTTTTTTTTTTTTTATATATTTTTTCTCTAATAAATATCTAAGATCCGAAGTGTCTGTATATATTCATGCTTGACTACAACTAATCCGCTAGTAATAATCTATTAGCTCCTCACTTTGTGGAAAGTTTGTTTATACGTCATGTCATTTTCTTGACTGCTTCAACTTCAATCTTTTTCTGTCTTTTTATTCATATATTCTGAAAATGGTATTAACTTTCCTTTAATAGACATGTGTTATAAACATAAACTGTGATTAATATAGAATTATCAACCAGTTTAAAACATTTTTTTGTATGATTATTGAAATAGTTATAGAAGTTAATAAACTTTCACACGTAACATTTTGTTATAGAATGATACTGCAGAAAAATATCTCTACCCTGCATGTATTGCTTATTCTTGTTCATTGTTATTGCATTATAATCTGTTCATCATCCTGTTTTATATATGCTATTTTTATCATCTGCAATTCTTTCTGAATGTTTTCATAACAACCAAGATCTCTCCTCCATTTCTCCTTTCTTCTTCTTCTTCTTCTTCTTCTTCTTTCTTCTTTCATGTTTTTCAACAATTTCCACGAGGGAAAAGAAGAAAAAACAACGTGAGAAGATAGAGGAATCATTAACAGCAAAAGGGTGTGTGGATTTGGAAAAAAAATGGCGAGAGAGGCTTTCATTTTGAAGGAGAGTGCATTGTTAGCTCTCAGAGCATTGAAGAGCTTGTTCATGTTGATATGTGCGGCTGCTATGCTGCTGCTGCTGCCGTTCAGAGGGCCGAGGAGGGTGTCCCCGGCCGAGAAACCTGGCAGCAAGGAGGAATGCCACCGGAAAGGTGCAGTGGTGCGCATGCAGGCCAAGATGGTGCCAAGGAAAAGTGGTGTTGGTGTGGTGGTTGTAAGGAGGGAATTGGCCATAAGAAGGGTGGTGGAGGATGATGATCAAAGGTGTGTGAGGGAGTATTGGATTTTGGGAACCAAAAGAGGTGACACCATTTTCACACAATGTTGGACACCACTTTATCATAAGATCAGGTAGATACATCAAGAAATTTTAATTTGTTAGAACAATACTCATTACATTAAGAAAAGTTTAAAAGTTCCTGCGGATTATGGATGATTAATTCATGCAGTTTCATAATACTTTTTAATCTAAATGCTACCCTCATAATGATAATAATATATCCATGGTTCTTTAGACGTTTCATGTTGATTTTGTATCTTTGTGCAGGGGACTCGTTCTTCTTCTGCATGGTCTTAATGAACACAGGTTAGTAATTTTTGTAAGGTTAATAATGTTCTTTCTCACACCCCCTTATGAAAAAAAAAGAGAAAGTGAAGCCTTTCAGATTTTATGTTGCTTCTTTGTTTTCCTGAAGCCATCCCCATTATTCTCTGACAGTAGCAGATATAGTGATTTTGCAAAGCAGCTGAATGCTAATGGCTACAAAGTTTATGGAATGGATTGGAGTGGTAAGTATGAAGCCAATTCCAACGTATGAGCAAGCATGAATTGTGGAGGAATTGGTAGTGATTCATGTTCTTGTCTGTGTATTACTGGCATGAGGATGATGAAATAAATTGTTTAACATACTCTATATTCTGCTTCCTCTTATACATTATTATTTTTTATTCTTTGCTATAAGGAGGATTCACCGATATCTGCAGTTTCTACAAAATAATTCAGTTCTTGCTGTCAGTTGTGTGGTAGTGAAACTGTGAAGAAAAGTTTCTTCTAACAAATTTATGTCATTCTTTAGATTTATATTATAGAAGACATGTCTTCAACGTGTCTTCTTTTTATTTCACACTTTAGCTGTCACCATTCTTCTTCAACATGCATGTATGTTTGGATGTTGCAGGGCTAAGTTATTTGGATGCTTATTTGTGCGATAAAGTAACATGTGAAGCTCCTGTTTATGAGTAAGCTTATTATCTGTGCGTGTTGCGTCTGGCTTGTTTAAGAATATAATAGCTCAATCATCAAGTCAGAGTCTGAAAACAAATGGATTTTATGTTAACAAGTTGAGCATTTACTATAAATAAATCACAGAATTCTTCTATGGATTGATCTATGATGAAAACTTGAATTCTTTATTTTATAATCTAGTAGTTTGTGTTCTACTCATATGTATCTTTCATTTCTAATATTAGCTCAAAACCTGATTTTTTTTTTTCTGGTAATCGTTACACTTCTGTAGGACATGGTGGAAGTGATGGCCTACATGCATATGTCCATTCTCTTGATGATGCTGTTTCTGATATGGTATGTTCTAGAACCTATAAGTGTTTTGTAGGATATTGTCTGAACAAAAAAGGTTGTGGTGTATATGCATTGAGTCTGTATAAATTACATATGTTCTGATATATACACTTTTTCATTTCTGATATATACACTTTTTCATTTTTGATAAACAGAAAGTATTTCTTAAGAAGATTCTTAATGAAAATCATGGGCTTCCATGTTTCTGCTATGGACACTCAACAGGTGCAGCCATTATTCTTAAGGTGGGGCTTGTATAGAGAGCTTATTTTCTCTCTGGTTTTCACACTGTCAACAAATATTAAATCATGTTTCATGTGATTTTTAAGACACCAAAGTCAATAAAAGTACTATACATGATAATTTCTGATTGGTTGTTAATGTAAAAGCCTTTTGCTTTAATCAGTAAATGCTATGTATTCTTGTCTTAAATTATTCATGAAGCTTACAAAATTGATTCAGCTTTTCACTGCTATATATATACATTGTAGGCACTGCTTGATCCAAAGGTTGAAGCCAGCATAGTTGGTGCTACATTCACCTCACCGGCAGTTGGAGTGGAGCCTTCTCATCCAATTTTGGTGGTAAGAATACCCTGCTTGTTGCATCCAAGTTATCTGATTATAATACATACATTCTGAAATCTTCATTTACATCAGAATATGTAAAGAGTTTAATGATCATGCATTGACATTATAAAACAATTTTTCTTTATCGACTAATGTTCCAGTACACCCTAATAGTCTCGCATCGTTTAGGAATCGAAACCAACATCAGTTTAAATACACTTTCCTGAAAATACCTCGGATGCGGTGACTGATCCTAATGATGTTAATGCAAACAACATTTTCTCCAAAATAAAACATGGCATGCATGCATATACATCACTGATAGAACCACTCTTCATCTCTATATTTCCTTCATGAAGGCACTTGCACCTATACTTTCATTTCTGCTGCCAACATATCAATGCAATTCTGCATATAAGAAGGGAATACCGGTGTGTAGAGATCCAGAGGCTCTACATGCAAAATATTCAGACCCTCTAGTGTGTACTGGATCTCTGAGAATACGTACTGGCTATGAAATCCTTCGAATCACAAGCTACTTGCAACAAAATTTCAGAAAAGTGAGAGTTCCGTTTCAAGTTCTGCATGGCACTGCTGATTCTGTTACTGATCCTGAGGCTTCTCAGAAACTGTATGAAGAGGCTTCCTCAACAGACAAAACTATCAAACTGTATGAAGGATTCTCACATGACCTCCTCTTTGAACCTGAAAGAGAGGACATAACTGGGGACATAATTCAATGGTTGAATAGTAGAATATAAAATGAGTTAGAGCACTGAGGGAACATATCATGAAACTTTTAACCAAAGAAATTGAAAGATTAGCAGTTTAGTGATCAATTTCATGGGTTGAGAGGAAAAAATAACTTGAAGCCATGCAAAGTCTGAGGCATGCTTTTTTGTATTGGAATCCTTAAAATCGTTTATTGGTTAGGCAATTTTTTTCATTATTCTTAGTTATTGGTAACTGCCTTTTTTATTTTGGTAAAAAAGCAATTGCTATCCTCACTAAATTTATATTTTAAGTAGAGTTTTTCAAACCATTAAGGGACTTGTGCAATAAATATTTACAAAATATTTTCTACAATTAATAAAAGAAAGAAGATATTGCCAAACAAATAATTATAAGACATGTCAATCAACAAAGTTTGTCTTTCTATCTGAGGATATTCAAAGTTGAACCGCTCAAAAAATAATAATTATCATTTATCCAAACTATTTTATTTTTTTATATATACTTTGTTTTCCACAAAACTATTTGGTTCAAATTTTAATTTAAAATCAATAGAATTGAATCACTTGTTATATTCAAATAAGATATTAATTTTGAGTTAATTAATATTGTGAAAACATAATTTCAACGAAATATAATATCAAAATCCAATATATAAATAGAAGTAACCATCCCTTTACAAATTGATTTTGATATGAGTTAAGATTAAATCACTCTTAGAATGATATTATAGCAAATATTATTCGTCACTTCCAAGTGAGTATTGGTTAATTTTTATGGTCGTTGACTAAACCAAATTCATGGACTAAGCTTTTAAAAGAAAAACCCTCTCACCAAAGTCCTTACTTCGAAACTATTAAAGAGGATAATTATTTAATAATATATTAGTAGTGTTTAGATATTTTAAAGTTTAAATTTAATACTTCAAATATAGCTTAGTATGCAACTCATAAATTTTCAGTTTATGTTTTTCTATTGGGTGATAAATTATTAGCCAAGTTATATAAACAATATTTTCTTAACTATATATAAAATGACATTCATTTCACATATCCTTTAACAAAGTTTAAAATGAGATTTGAGTATTCTTTAATTTTAAAAATTGTATTCAATAAAAGCAATAGTTACAAATATTGTTAATAATAGTTTATAAAAGTATTTAAAAAAGAATATAATCCTTTGATGTGATTTAGCAGTTTTAGTAGAATATGAATCTCCTTTACGTGCACTTCTTGCAATATCTATATTTAAAAAAAAAAAAAAATTAAGATCTTCAGTATTAGAAAGCCAAACTCTATTAAAGATCTTAAATAATGAAGAAACTAATATTATCATGTGTATTGAACGATAAAAAGAACTTTATCTTCTTAATATATTATTTTATTTGTCTTTAACGAGTGTAACCAACCAATTAAACTCAAGTCAGATTCAAAAATTGTCCTAATAACCAACCAATCTAGTTGATTAATTGGAACAAACTTGCGTTCTAAAAGGGGTAACTCGACACAAATCAACCACTTTGGTACCTGAATTGATGACTTGTGAGGAGATTTAAACTGGACAGATTGGTATCATTTTATTTAAAAGAGAAAAAGTTAGGAATGAATGCCAGATCTGCATTTGCTCCCTTCCATATTCACTATGAAGCAACTTGCAAAGAGAAAAATCACAACCACTCAGATTAAGCATATAGTTTATTCGTGATCTAGAAGAGTGTGTTATTACAGTCAATGCTACCTGCAGAGTAATACCATCCTATGTGCTGAATGATTTTATTTTATTTTCCAGAAAAGAAAACAGTGTTAGTACAGAAAAAATGTAGCTACTAGTTCACATTACTTGATGAGATAACAAAAGGAGAAAAAAACACACAAGTAGTATACTTGGTCATGAATTGTGCATCCTTGCATTCGTTAAAAATTGATAAATTGTACATCTAACTAAAATAAATCTTGAAGTCAGCCACTATACATCAACCATCCTTATTATAATAGTTCCAGAGTCAATTTGTTTCAATAAAAATCACAACAACAAAGGATAACCAAATGCAAAAATATCTAATATATCCTTCCATTAGTGAAAACCAGATCAGCTCTGATTATGATTAAACAGGTGGAAAACATTAGTACTTCAGTCCATATAGAATTTGCCATGGGATGCATCAGAACTCAGTTCAGGACAAAATGATACCTTGCGTCAACGTAGCTCTCAACATCCCACAGAAAAGAACCAAAAGTAACAGCTTCTAGAACAAGTCTCTTCAAGCTACCAAAGCTGATTTTGATGTTCTCATCCTTCGAAGAACCGATAACCCCTTCTGGGGTAACAACAATTTCAGGTCTTCCAAACAATGCTTCAGTGTGCTTCTCAATGATGCTGAGAGACTCTTTAGATCTTATTGTTGCATATCTCTGTAATGTCTCAGTATCAAAGGACATCACATAGGTACGCAACCTGGAGACTTTTGAACCGTAACCAAATCCACCTGAGCTGATGCCACCACTAGGCAAAGTAGAAATTTCAGGATGAGACATAACATGAGAAAGGCTCTTTCCACCGCTGATTCCTGAATCATCTGTAACAGTTTGCTGAATGCTATTCTCTTCTGCCACATTAGGAAGAATCTTCATTGTCTTCTCCAGCTGGAACCTTTCGACAACCCGCTTAAGAAAGTACCCATACATTATTGAAGCTGCATAGACCTGCCCTACTCTGATTTTGCTGATCTGAGCGACAGACGTTGAATCCCCTAGACGGTTGCCCAAAATGAGAGACAAGTGGTTTTGGATCATCTCGTAGGCTTCAGGTGAGTGAAGATCCTCCAATTTTCCATCTTCATTTGGCCATGAATCAACCCGACCAGATTGGTTTGGGGTTAAGGAGGGTATCAGAGAAATATTGGCATCCATAAACTTTTGTACTACCAATGCATACAATATCTCTTCTAAAGCTTTTTTCCTTTCTTTAGCCTTAACCTCAGCTATTCTCCTGGAAAATTTTGAAAGCAAGTGCAGTGGTCAACATCTCCTTTCCTTTATTAAGATAAAAACACACCTCGGTCCCTTATAATTGCTAAAACAATTTCAAATAGAAAACAGCAACCAAAACAAAGAAACATAATTCCAACATAATGGTTTTATTGTACTAATATAAAATTTTATGCTGGATTCAAAGTAAACACAATCAAATCCAAAAATAAATCAATGAATATTGCATGAATAGCAGCTCGACAAGTAAATTCAATTCTATCAAATCATTACGCTTATTATTAGAGGAGACAGAAAATATTTCTCCGCCAAACAGTTACTTCAAATAATTTAGATATGATATATAAATGAAACTACAACTTCACACAAGATAAAAAAGAACGCCATTTCTATGCAAACATATGCCTTATTTTCAAAAATATTTCTTGCACTAATGATTAATGCTTCCTTAAAACACCCCCTGCCCTTCCACCAATAATCTTAAAAATAAAAAAGAACCCGTCAATCTAATAAAGTAATAATTCCAAGCAAGACTAATCTACTGATCTTATATCCATCAAGAGTAATTCGGACATGCGCACAGAAAGTTACTGGAGGCCCTGATGAGAAGAGTAGATCACATGGTGTTTAAGCCTCATGGGAATGGTAGATGGAAAACCAAGGACAATGAAAGAAATTATTAAAAGGGATTTTATGGTGAATAGTATCCCTAATAAATTGGTTTTTAACTAAACCGAATGACATTGTGTAATTTGTGTAGCCGATCTCATCAGCAAAATAACTTCTTTGTCATTATTATTATCAAATATTATCTTCAGTAGTTTTTCCAAATTACAATCATGTATATGGAGGTATAGCTCTAACAAGGACTTAAAGTTAAATGTATACAAAAGATACTAGAGTATTTAGAAGAAGGGGAAAAAAATGCACAGGTGCATCAAAGGAGAAGACACAAATAGCAAAGATTCATATGTTGAATTCCAAACAATGAATTAGTGACATCTAGACAGCGCTAAACAATTAAATTTACTTGAAAATATTTGCTTATCCATAGAGTAAAATGTAGCATCAACCAGTTAAGGGGCCTAATCCAATGCAAGAGTGGGGAATTATAAAGTTCTGTATATATATGAAATATAGATTGCTTATGTTTAAATTTTTTTACTAAATAATAAGAAGCTATCTTTCAGATTTATCAGAAGTATAAGGTCATAAACTACACTTAAAAGAGTATCAAATATCAAGTATAAAGCAAACCTGTACAGAACTAAATCAGTGCCTGAAGCAGAAGGCTCTCTCTTTTGATTATCACCATCAAGATCAGTTTGGAATTGCTCAAGTTGCCGCTCTACTGCAGCAGGCACAAGATGTGGATGACTTATTAAAATCTGAGAGAGAAACTGCCCGATTGGAGACTCCAGTTTAAGTGGAGCAACATTGGAACTTGGTTCAGATGACTCTGGAAACGATGATGTAGCTCTAACTACAAAACCCTTTTTACTTCCAACACCGTGTCTCCAATGACGTTGCTTGGAGATGGAGACAGATACAGAAGTGCTCAACTGCCAACCACCAAGGACAATACTCAGAAAGCAAATAACTAATTCCCAAAACCTCTTACATGCAACAAAAATAAAATAAATAGTAATAATAGTAAATATTTGACAAAAACACATTCAACCCTATAACTCATGCAAGCCAAAAACACTAGACAAATGACAAGGCTCGAGAAGAGACATATCAAACAAGAGAAAACCTCCAAACATAATTTGAGCAAGATTCAAATTAGACACAAGCGTGCTCTGTATAACCCCTTTTAAAACCGAACCATATATCCACGATACAATAAAACATGTTAAAAACAACGAACCGCTAAGAAACTATCAGAATAAACTTTCTCGATTAGTACTTGATGGAGAAGAAAATAAAACAAAAAAAATTAAACTTCTCTTCTAAATTAAAACAAATTTATGCACAGGTTAAAATTAGCTTTAGAAGTACTTTTATAATAAAAGTGGAACTCCATAAATTGATTTTAGCTCATGGCAGAAGTTTAATTTCTGCAATAAAAGATGAAGCACGTAAGTTGATTTTAGCTTACAATACAAATTTAATTCGCTTTATCTTTTCACTCTTCACTTTTTACTTTTCAGCTACAAGATAAGTTTATCCAAACAAAACCTAAACAACACATTCTTAAAAGAAAAAACACACTACTCGTATTCAACTCAAATCATCATCTATAAAAAAAGGAGCAACAAAAGAAGCTAATAAATAAATTGAAATGCAGTTTATGAAAATCACTAGTCTCATAAACCGTAACCTACATTTCTAGCTACCAGAAATCATAATCCAAAAATTTAAATAAAAAAGAAATAATTGATTGAATACCTTAGTGGAGAAGGCGAGTGCGGAAGGTCTTCCGAGGAAAACCGACGGCCTAGGCGGAGCGGCCGGTGGCGTGAGGACAGTTGCCGTCGCAACTGCTTCCATCGGCAGCTCTGCAAAATGAAGGAAGAAAAATGGATCAATAAAATATAAAAAATATATAATTAGAAATGAAGAAGATGAAGCATGGTCCATGCCTACCTCTGACGAAGACGCAGAGATGTAAATAGAATCCAATCCAATACAAAGAAACCGATAATAAATAACCCTAAAATAGATCCAAGATAGATTTATTTTACTCGTATCTAAAATATTAGTAATACCAATATATATTTTTATTTAGATTATTATAAAACTGGCAAATAATCTTCAACTACTTTTCACTCCCTTATACCATTTAGTACAAATAAAATAAATTATGATAATAAGTGAATAGTAAGAACATACTGTTCAAAATAGATAAATAAAGTTGAACTATAAATCAAATTTAGATACAAATGCAAATAAATATAAATCATTATTCGTTAACAAAATATATATTATAAATATATACTAATATGATACTGGTAAAATAATAAATAAAAACATGCAGTTATATTCAACACAAAAACAATCGTACACAACAATTTATATTTATTTTATTGACATTTATATTCATAACTGGCTTTTAATTTTTAACACTGTAAAGATATAAATATTATATTATTCTAGCATCATATTTTTTGAACAAGGATTTTTGTAAAATAACTGTAGAAATTCAATTCAAAAATCCAAATAGAAAATGGATGATTAAAAATAATAAATGATTTCATTTCTTTTATGATTGGCCAAATAGATAATTTACCATAGTATTTCTACAAACTGTATGTTTTTATTTATAACTAATATTTTGGCATGTGTATTCTATAAGTCTAACTCTTGCTTAACTTTTCTTTAAAATGTGATATAACATTTTTTAGCCATTAATACTTTTTAAGGAAATTATACACACACATATATAATAATAATAATAATAATAATAATAATAATAATAATAATAATAATAATAATAATAATGTGACAAAGCGAAAAGATAAACATTATTTTATTAAAAATACAAAGAAGATGATTTTTTTAAATATAAAAAAGTAAATATCTTATAAAAACGAGCAAATATTGATGATTATTGTAATAAAAATTTAAGAAAAGCAAGTAATTATTTTAAAATTAAAAAAAAAATGTCCAACTGTAATTTAACAAAACCTAGAAGAAGATAAGTCTAACTCTTCTTAAACCATAACTAATAATAATAATAAAAAAAAATATGTTCAACTATATAGTATACATTTATATGCATGAATTACTAGACAGGTTATAAAATTTGATTTTTACACAAGAAATATTAGATCTTATAAAAAAATTACAGAATATTTATTAATTCAAAATAAAAACATATTTAATTAAAAAAAAAATCACACAAGAGTTAAACAATAATAATTTTGTCTTGCACAAGTGCCCTAACTCCATTGCAGAGAGTTTGTTCCCTTCTGTGTTCTCTTGTTACTCTCTTCAATTCAGCATCTCAGTTTGAACCAAGCATCACCAACAAGAAGAAACAAAGAAAGGAACCAAGTCTCAGAAGAGATGAAGTTTCGTTACGCAATGGTGTGTTCTTCTAACCAGAACAGGAGCATGGAGGCTCATTCTCTGCTCAAGAGGGAGGGCTTCGACGTGTCGTCTTATGGCACCGGTGCCCACGTGAAGCTCCCTGGTCCCTCCCTCAGGGAACCCAATGTCTACGAATTCGGAACCCCCTACAAGTATATGTACGATGACCTCCGCAGAAAAGACTCTGATCTGTATCCTTTTCTCCCTTTCTGTTTGTTTTTTTTTCTTCTACCCTTTCCCTCTCTTTACCCCAAAATCGAATCCCCAACTCGTGGGGTTGCTTCAACTGAAAAAAGATTCCACCTTTTCAGCTTCAACATTTCACTCTCACGAGTTTTGTTCATATACTTGGATTTCTGCTCTTTTTTGTGTGTTTGATTTAAATGGGTGTATAGGGTTTCTCTATGAACTTATGATGGGTGTCTTGACTTTTATAATTATTATCATTGAAGTTCTAGTTGTATGATTTTTTATTGGTTGGCAATGTAATTTTTTTTTCATGCTGACTGGACATAGAAATTAAACTGGTGTTTATTTGGGGCAATTGAAGCAAAACAAAAGAAAATAAGTTCCTTTTAGTATTTTTTTTTTTTTTTGAATTAGTTGTTTTTGTATTTGCTACACTAGGTGGGGATGGTTTTGATGGAGCAAGTATTTTAAAGGAATTTTTGTTCACGGTGATACCAAATGGAGGGAATTTTTGTTAGGGATTGAAGGAGCAAAGGGGCTAGTATTGTTAAGTTCTTATTTGATTGTGTGTTGTTTTGGTTACTAGAGTAAGATATTGAGTTAACCCACTAAGGTCTGTCAAATGGTGGTGGTTTGGATAGTTTGCATGGGGTCATAGGTATAAGTTTCATTGTTGTCATTGTATACACAAGAAAAGAGTAAGATACTGAGTTGATGGTTGCATTAATTTATGTTATCTATATGCCTATCTGTTGTTAGACTTACATGCATGCTGGGTAATGAGTTTACTCTGCACTTGCATTCTTGTTTATTATTCTGTGTGGTGTGGTGGATTGATGGAACCTTGACTAGAGTACAGCTATAGACGAAATGGAATCTTGACAATGCTTAAAAGAAATGCAACAGTCAAATTGGCACCTCAACGGTGGCAAGAGAATGCTGTTGATGGCTCCTTTGACGTGGTATTGACATTTGAAGAAAAAGTGTTTGATATGGTTATTGAAGGTTAATATTCATCCTTATTTGTTTATTAAGTTTTCTGATTGTTGATTGCTCTGAAGTTAGTGAACGTAAAATGTTGTTGTAGGATATTTTAATTTGAGTAACTTTTAGATAGATTTTTATTTTGCTAGCAATACAAACAGTCAGTCTTCTGCTTCGCATTATGTTGGTTGATTGGCCTCATTGAATAAGATGCTTGGGTTTTAAGCTGAGATGTCTGCTAATGGTGTTAAAAGGAAGTTCACAAAAGATATTTCTTAGCCGTGATTTGGCATTGGATATGAACGAATTAATAGAACGAGAAAAACAGGTGTTTTCAGCCCAAGTTGTTGCAATATAATTTATTTTCCTCTGTCCTTGTTTTTATTAACAGCAGAGTTGCAAATGCAGTGAAGTGCACTAATTTTCTGTGCTTCTCTTAGATTATCTTTTATGCTTGTCAGCTGATCTTTAGTTGTTTTTAGCTATGTAGCACGGATAGTGACACGGGTACGGACGTATCTAAAATCGAAAAAGTAAAAAAGAACATATATAATCTAGATATTCTTGATTATATGTAGGATTTGTTTCTTATATGTATGGTAAGTCTATGAACTTTTAAAGAGTGATTGTATTAGTCCATGTAAAAATTATGTAAAAATTGTGTTGGAGCTGTGTTAGAATTGTCATATATTGTCTTTTGAATTAGACATTTTACCAATACGTGTATTACAAGTGTCGGGTCGTACTTGTGTCGGTGTGATTCGGACACTGGACACGTCACTTAAAAATGCATATCCAAGCTTTAGTCATTCTGATTCTTTTGTTAGTTATTAGTTTTGCCTCACATAAAAATGAGGCCATAGTTTATAGTTTTCCCAGAAACGATAGTGACGCATACTTGATTGATTGACGTTTCTTACATTATAGTTTTTAACTACATTTCATAGTTTTGGCTGAAGCTATTGTTTTATTCAAATTCATGAGGCTGTCAAGGTATTTTCGCAGTCCTTCCATGCATATTGTTATGGTATCTATCTAGTTCTCTCTACCATGTGGAAACTCTAGCATAGATGTGTCTGAAATGAAGACCATTTGTGTCTAATGACTCTATAGTTATGCCTATGTTTGATAGCTATCTAACTTAAACAATGTGCAGATCTCCATAATAGAGATCAAGTTTTATTGAAAGCTGTGCTGGTAATCAACTTGGAGGTAAAAGATAACCACGAAGAAGCAGCTGTGGGAGCTAAGCTTACTTGGGATCTATGTAAGGAGGTTTGTATCTCATGCAACCCATGTTTTCTTTGTGTTCATAGTATATGTACATTGTCTGTTGATGGCAAAATTCAAGTGCTCTATTTGAATTTGTATGTTTTCAAATGGAGATGACTTTTTTTCTTTTTTCCGTTTCTTTTCAATGTTTCATTGCTTACTGTGTGTATGTATATTTTGTGCACAGATTGAAGTTGCTGAATCATGGGAGGAATCAATTGATGAAATTGTTGCTGGTTTTGAGAATAAGCATAGGAGGAAGCTTTTGTACAGTGTCTCCTTCTACTAAAATATTGCTGGCCCCCTAGAAAAACAAGTGTTACACTAATGAAACCATTTTTGTAAATTTGACAACTGATCTCATTTCAAATGAAAACAAAATGTATTGGCTGTTGTGCATTAAAATTTAAGGATTAAACTACCAAGGATAAAAGGATTATGAACTTGTTTAGGCAAGTTTTTCCAAAAGGATTATGGACTTATTTTACAATTTACATCTGAAATAAGTATTCTGCAATTCCTTTTTGTATTTATGCAGTTAATTCATAGAAATTATCAAAATAAATTTTAATCTTTCTAATGAATTGTTTTGCATTTTGAGATCCAATTGTACCAATGGTACTGGCCTTTCTTGATTTCAGAATACCAGGAGTACAAAACCTGATGAAAGTAATGAATCATGCTAAGAACACTAACTTCTCTGTTTCTTAGAATCAAGAACATGAACCAATTTGCTTTTGAATCAGTTTACTGTGTCATTGTGATGTATGGTAAACATAATTTGACAAAAAAACACGGGTGAGGAGACCAGGTCATATTCTTGCCAATTCTATGTTTGCATTTTGATCAGAAAAAAGAAAAGTATTTTGTTGTGGCTTCAGCAAATCACATTCAAATGGTTTAAAATGAATAATTTTCTACATATCTTAGGATTTGACCAAGGTATGTCAGACGCCTATATAGAACGCAGGACTGCACCAAATTTACCAAGAAGGTTCCTTGTTTGTGTGTAGCATAAAAGTATGACCTCTTGTTATTACATAATGTTTTGTTTGTTTAGTTATATTTTCCATTCCTTTGATTTCAATGGTGTCATTTTACTTTTCTTAAACTTTTATGTAATTAGGTTCACCTATTTTTTAATTAAGTCTTGTTTTGTCTTGTTTTTTCCAGCTTTTTCTTTTAACTTTTATTTTTCAGTTTAAATCTCAGATTAAATTGATAGTTAAGGATCTTCTCTGCCATTGTACAATACATTTTTTTTAATAATTTTTTGCGTTTTATTAATTAGATAATATTTTTTGAACAAATTTAAATAATTTCTTTATTTGATAACAGACATACATAATTTTTTTACTCAAAATAACTACATAACTTCTCCATTTTAAATTAATTATTACTTCTATACTTTTTAAACGATTCATGCAATTTTTTACCTTTTAAAATTATATTATTTTAGTACAGAAAATATCAACACATAAACGTATACGTTTCCGCGTGACTTCTAAAATAATTATCTTAAAAAATATATGAATAAACATTCTTTCATTAAAGTATCTTCAGTAAACCGCGAAATTTTTTACTTTCATCATAACTGTTAATTAAAATTTAATTTATAAGTAATAATAGTTTAAGTTATTATAATATTACATATCATTAGCATTTAAATAATACGTTTAAAAAGTTTAAGTTTTAAATTATTTTAATTTTAAAACTTTGATGTGTGAGATTGACGGGGCAGGCAGAGGAACATGGAAAAAACGGGAAACTGAACCGTCTTAATTATTAAATGGCATTTTCATTGGGAACATAAATACCTTATTAAATGTTTTCAAAATTTAAATTTTTTTATCTTCATTTCAAAATTTCAAATTAACCGTTTTCCAATCGTAGATGTTTAAATGAATTTTTTAAAACTAAATAATTTTTTTAACGAACTACTGTTTAAGTAAGTTACATTGTAACTTAACTGTATTAATACTTATTTTGCTCACATAGTTTAATATAGTATAAGTAGAAAACTGATGTTACGAAACTTAACGTTGAAAAATAAATTTATGTAAAGTTTTTAAAATTATAAAATTAAAATAATGCCTACGTCATAAATATGTATTGAAAAAGCTTATATGTAATCACGATGACGAGAAAAACATAACGGAATCGGGCGCCGTCAGTTAATAGAGACGGAGTCTGGGGTTAAAGGCCTCCGTTTACTTTCTGCCAACTGCTGCAGCTGACAACTCAACACTCACGAACTCTTCAGCTTCTCTCTGATCCAAAAGACGATGGAACCTTTAGGTTGATTCCTTCTAATTTTCGCACTTTTCTTCTGATTTTCCCGAACTTTCTAGAACTCCAAACGCTCTCCGAAAACCCTAAAATGGCTTCGGAATCCACCGAAGAGGACAAATCATGGGAGCACGTCCTCCGCCGCATGCTCCCGGCCGGCGCACCGCTCCCGGACGAGGAGCACCTCGACTACTCTATCGCCGTTGAGTACGAAGGTCCTCCGGTTCCATACGACGTTCCTAAGGTCGATCCGCTCGAAATCGGCGCCACGGTCTCCGCCGTCGCCGTGCCGATTCGCACTGCTTCAATCGTCTCGGATCACAACGCGTCGGCCTCGATTCCGGTGGCCATGCCGGTGCATCCGCGGTTCTCGCGGTTTGGCCGAGTCCGCAACGGCGGTTTCGACCGGGCGCCGCCGCAGCCGAAGAGTCCGGTGGAGAGCCGGAGGTCGTCGTCGGTCTCCAGGTCTCAGTTCGATTCGCTCAGCGGCGAGGTTGTTTATCGATCCGATAATTCCGGCGAGGTTAACGTTGACGACAGAGCAAGCTCAGCCTCGGAGGCGTCTGCGCAGCAGTCGCCGCCGAATTCTGCTCCGGTGCCGCGCGGCGGCGCGGGAGCGGGCAAGCGTCCGACGACTGTGACGTTTCATACTCCGAGGGACTCCGAGGACGACGACGGCGATGATTTTCCGTCGCCGCGGTCTGTTGCGACGGAGCCGGTGGGATCGCCGGTGGGCGCGTCGCCGTCGCGGAATAAGAAGCGGTGGATTTGTAGCAGATGTGGAAATAGTAACAGGTTGAAAGAAAAGGAAGCGTGTTTGGTGTGCGATTCAAGGTATTGTAGTAACTGTGTGCTGAAAGCCATGGGGTCTATGCCCGAGGGAAGAAAATGCGTGAGTTGCATTAGGAAGCCCATTGATGAATCGAAGAGGCCAATTTTGGGGAAGTGCTCTAGAATGTTGTCGAAAGTGTGTAGTTCTTTGGAGATTAATCAGATTATGAAGGCTGAAAAGGAATGTCCTGCCAATCAGCTTCGGCCGGAGCAGCTTATTGTGAATGGCAGGCAGCTGAGGCAAGAGGAGTTGGCTGAGATTTTGGGCTGCCCCATCCCTCCTCAGAAGTTGAAGCCCGGGAGGTATTGGTATGATAAGGACTCTGGACTTTGGGGCAAGGTGAAAATGGAAAACTAATAACAACTTTAATGCTTCAATATGTAGTGTTTTGTGTTTCTATTAGTGTTTGTCCGTGGTTTTATATAGAGATTACTTTTAGTGGATTGGTTTATTATTTTGCTGAATTTGGATGTGGTGGATTTGTTTCAGGAGGGAGAGAAGCCTGATAAGATAATAAGTTCGAAGCTTAATATTGGAGGCAAGCTTCAGACGGATGCGAGCAATGGGAATACTAGAGTCTACATGAATGGCCGTGAAATAACAAAGATTGAGCTTAGAATGTTAAAGGTAACCAGATCAATAATCAGGTTTCTACTTTTATCGGGGTTGGATTTGTTTCTGAATGAAATAGTTGAACATGGAAGTTAGTAAATGTACTAGATACCAACATTTTTAGATGAGCATCAACATTTTCTATGCCTGGGTTTTTCAACTAAGATTGTGTGAAGTATCATGTGGCAACCCTAATTGATTGTTGTAGTGCTTCGCAAGTTTATACACAATTGGTTATCTAAGGAAAAAACACAAATGAATACAGACCCGTCTTATTATCGGTCAACTTATGGCCATCTCTGTTTCTAAGAATTTAGGTGTTTGGATTTTACTTGTTATTAATCAAATTCTTACCAAGTACTATTGATATGAAGAAAAAAAGGCATTAAATTACTATCTGTGCTGGGTAAAATATTAAAGATTGTAGATATTAACCATGGACATTCATTAATTGTTTTTCTTAGCAGTTCCCTCAAAAATTAAGAGAAATTATTTCAAGCATAGCTTACCTGATTATTAATGGTACTATAATAAGTCTTGAGTCATGCGTGTCCGGTTAAATTCTTAAATTTTTAGTCAACCATAAATTCTACTTGTTGACAATCAACAATCGAGTTTAACACAAATTATGAAACCCTAGGATTTGATGTGTAAAGAACTCATTCATGGTTTTTACGATGGCCCTTCAATTTTGTTGTTGTTTTGGTTTTCATATATTTGTCCTAAAATGTCTGTTTTCACATATTGTGCCTAAAATTTTCTGTTTCCCCTTTCTGCTCTCTTATAATTTCTTTTGTGTCTGCTTCTTATTCTGCACATCTGTATATCTTTTAAAAAACTATGCTTGCCAAAGCAACTTAAGATCTTGGGAAGCTTGTCTTGAAAGGAGCACTGCAAGGGCCTTTCAGTAGACAGTTCTGCTCCCTCTTTTAAATGCATTTAGGTCATCTCAAGTGAAAGAAATCTTGATCTTGTGAAGTTTGTCTTCAAAGGAGGACTGCAAGGGCTTTTCAGTAGACTGTTCTGCTCCCTCTATTAAATGCATCTAGGCCATCTCAAGTGAAGGAAATCTTGAATTTTTTTCTGTCGTCCCTACATATACCATTAAGCTCTTGTGTTTCACTTTGTAATGCCTTTATCATCTCATTGTTTTATTTGTGATTTGTTGGTTATCATTTCAGCTGGCAAATGTTCAATGTCCACGAGATACCCATTTCTGGGTTTATGAAGATGGATCTTACGAAGAAGAAGGGCAAAATAATATTAAGGGGAACATATGGGGAAAGGTTCTCTCTTATCTGATAATAGCATACCCTTCTGTTCAATGTAGGCTTAAAAGTGTATCTCTTCTTGATTTGGTTTTTTATACAATATTAGTTTGGTTTATGGTAGGCAGGCGTCCACTCGTTTCATTTGTTCATTATTCTCATTGCCTGTACCTCCTACTAATCCTCTTGGGGTCAGAGATAATTCAACTAACTATTCAACAAGATCTGTACCTGAATATTTGGAGCAAGGTAGAGTTCAGAAACTTTTGTTGTTTGGCATGGAAGGGTCTGGAACAGCTACGCTATTCAAACAGGCATGTTTATTTCCTTTATCTTTCACTTCTTCCGTCTCTCTCACCCTGTCTCATTTCTGCTTATTAACCTTTAGCCTGGCTGGTTTGGATTCAATATCTTTGGCTTTGCTTTTTTGACGGGTAGAGGACTTTAGTGAAGAGTCATAGTTTATGTTCTTGATTCAGTGTGCAATGGAGGCTGGTGGAGTGGTAGTAGTGTAGTTATAAGTTGACTATTTTCTTAGGAGTTTAGATATATATACACGCGCCCAGCCAACTCTCACAAAAATACGTTGTATAGCTATGTATTTGCTTAAGTATGTATGATACATGCATGCATATATGTACCAATAGTTCTTTGTATTAATGTTCTGTGTCCTTGTCAGATTCATATAATGTAGCAATGAATACCCATTTATGCATGTTTGCAGAATTCATGCGTACTAAGAAATTAGGTGTATATTTAAACGAGAAGTTATATGCATTCAAATCTGTATGTCACAACTTATGGATAATGGAAACCACCCAGCCTTGCCTTAACTTTATTGTAGTGATTTCTCATGTGCTCATGATGGATGGGCTTTTCAGTGTACATGTGGCAGGAGATAATTTTTCAAAAACTGCATAATTTTAGCCTACATGGTTATGGCACATTTTATTGGGAACAGGCTTTTATTCTTGTTATTGTAGTTATAACACATTTTGTTTTTTATATCTATTATTTTATCTATTAACCTGGTGTTGAACTGTTAATGGCGTATTACTGATTGTTTTATTTTTCTCACTTTATCATTTCTAATTATCTGAGTCTTCATTTTCCCTATCTGTGGAACAGGCCAAGTTTTTATATGGAAACAAGTTTTCTACAGAAGAATTACAAAACATCAAGCTTATGATTCAAAGCAATATGTACAAGTATCTCAGCATTCTACTTGAAGGACGAGAGCAGTTTGAAGAGGAAGCTCTGGAAGAGAGAGAATCTACTTCACTAGAAGGTGAAGGATCTGGACAAGTACAAGGTATAATTTTACTTTGCTTCCCTCTTTTATAGTTTGATGGAACTGTTTCTCTTTAAGTTGAAGTGCCATTTGCTTTCTACTATTTTGTGGCATTTTTTATTACTGTCAAGTCATTAAATATTGATTTCTCATTCAGAGGCCATGAAAGAATGATATAGTAGTGAAGCTTTTCACATGTGTTCTGTATACTTAGGATCATATCATTTGTTCCGTCTATCATGATTAGTTATATTTCTTTGTACAATGTATGTATATTGTATGATCATACAGTGACACTTAATGCATTTAAAAATTTCAAAATGTTTGTAACATATGCATTTGATCTGTATTTTTCACTCTTACTTACCTACTAGGATAATGCTTTTGTTGTTTTATTTCTTATGCTCACTATATCAATTCATTTGTCATTCTTTCTTCACGGGTTGTCTTAAATTGTTGTCAAATTTGAACATTTAATGAAGAACGCCTAGTCCCCTTGGGGAGTAGAGGACAAAAATAATTGCTTTATGTTTCCCATATTTGACCCAAAAAGGTAATTCTTGGATAAAAACATTATTTGATTTTGTAGTAATATAATGTTATCTGCAATTTTGGTCCAATGTGTACTAAATTCATTATTTGTTTTTAAGATGTTAATCTTCATCAAATATAATTTTGTATGACAATATTTAACATTTCCATAGACGATCTAAACTGTTTATAGCAATTACTACCAAGGCTCATTTCATTCCTTGGTTCAATAACGTGGATCAATTGGCACCATTGGGGGCTTTGTCCAAAACCAAATTTTCATCAAACCATTTAAGTAAGGTCCTTGTCAATGGCCACTAGCTATAGATCTTCGAGAGAGTTCTTTTTCCTTGCCCATTATTTGTGACAACTACCATCAATTCAACTATGTTTTGACTAGTATATTGGACCATTTGCCCTTTTAAGAAACAATTTTCAAGTTAGATATAGTAATTTTTGATATCGCATCAAGTTTTCCCTTTGTGGATGATACAATTTGATAATCTTTTTGTAAAATCAACAGTTCTGTGGGTGAATCTAATTGTAAACTAAATTTAGCAGAAACAGCAGCTGATGAAAACAAGCCTAGTATTTATTCAATCAATCAAAGATTCAAGCACTTTTCTGACTGGTTACTGGATATTATGGCAACGGGAGATTTGGAGGCCTTCTTCCCTGCAGCAACACGTGAGTATGCTCCTATGGTAGATGAGATCTGGAGAGATCCTGCTGTTCAGGAAACATACAAGAGGAGAGAGGAATTGCATAATCTTCCTGATGTTGCTAAAT
>Ga0099824_1003805_pt1 | contig 21947 bp, 9 predicted proteins | sample SiratrowhiteBW_FD_76837 | JGI IMG/M metagenome (GOLD analysis project Ga0099824, IMG submission 76837) | Root nodule microbial communities of legume samples collected from California, USA - Siratro white BW | ecosystem: Host-associated > Plants > Roots > Nodule | place: USA: California... | reverse complement strand
TATATATATATATAATTGTGGAGGGGGCTCTCCACATGTCAAAGTCCTGTGCTTGCTCTCTTGGAGGGTCCAACCTTTGCAAAATTTTCATCTTCCAAATGAAACTTTTCATCATGTCAATCAAGCAACTTGGAACCCAAGAGACCCTCTAATTAGTCCATTACAAGAATGTGGCCATTCTGCCCTTAGTTGTTTTTGCAGCAATGTGATTCGGCATGTGTGTTTCATAGTTCCTTTGTTCAGTGCTAGCTTTTGCAATTTGCAATTTGCAATTTCCAATGGGGTTTCATTCCTTCACTCATAGTGCAGCTTGTCATGGCCCTTTTTTGTTTTTATCTTCATAAGGGAGTGATCATTGTGCTTCCTACACTCACTATGGTGAACCCAATTTAGCTTTGAGTCACACCCTGTCATGTATAATGGCATCAACATATCCATCATCATGCATTCATTCCCCACTCAACATTACAAACTAGACAATATACTGTACAAAACATTTCTTAATTCTTTTTCTCAATACAATTCTAGGAAAATTTTATATAATTTATTAAATCTCAATCATAGTCACCTAACTAACCCCCCCATATAAAAAAGTAAGTTAGCTAGGACCAAAGTTGATTTATGGTTTATCGTTGTTGATGAATCTTTGCTGTTGGGTCCATAAAATGGAATATGTCTGTGGAAGGAAAGGGAACCAACAATTATATCAGTATTAAAGTTGATTTCTTTGTCACCGAAAAATGAAATTATACATTAAAGTTGGTTTCTTCTATTTCTTTTCCAACACATGGCAACCACCAATTTGTTTATGTGGAAGTTAGTTATCCGTCAGATTTCTGTTTTTCAACACAGTAAGTTTTCCTTTTCATTAGTCAATGTACTACTACTGTTCTCTCTCTTCATTTTGCTTTTATGATTACGTGGAAAGAATTAACAACATCGCTGTATAATTAATGGGAATAAATGTTAAAAATCTGCAATAAATAACAAGATATTTTACTTTACACTTTGTTCCATTTCAACCTGAAATGTTTTTCCTCATAAATGTTGCATTTGGATTTTGGACATGCATTTTAAAGCACGCTGCGTGTTTCTTTCTGGTCAGCAGTCAGCAAAAATGGCTTGTGATGTGAAAAAGGAGAGAAAACGTGGCTAATATAATTTACCATCAATTTCTTCTTATTTATTTCTTCTTATTTATAAAAGATACTTTAGACATGTTACACGTGATTTCTTGTCTCTATACTTATATTAAAAATTGTTAACAAGATTATGGAATTAGGTCATTTCTATTTACAAAAATATAGACAAAAGTGAGACTGGAATACCTAAACAAGAGAGTCCTAACGCAATGAGTTACATCATTATTATCTTAAACAAAAGGGCCAACAATAATGTCTACATGAATGGCTAATCATAGAAGTGCATTAGAATAAAACTCTGGTTTACAATTTTACTTTGACCAGTAACGACATTTCGTGATCTTCGTTAGAAGTTGTCATCAAACAATAATTAAACCCCACCAAAAGAATTGTAGATTGAATGAAGAGTTTTAAATAAACTTTTCATTGCATTTCGGGCATACTGTAAAAAGGTGGCAGGTTAAAAGGTGGCAGGTTGCAGAAACGTTCTGGTTCCACACTTTCAATTTGGCAAGCAACCATTTTATATTTTATATATCCTATTTTTTTAATGTGATTTTCTTCATATTTGGTCAACACATATCATCTTGTATTGTCCCATTATCTGCCCTACATGCGAAAGTAGGAAGTCCCCAGTATTCAGTATGTTCCTAAATTGAAATTAATTCGTGCTTATGTTATACAACTCTGACACGGTTCCACAATCCGAATTAATTAAATATTCCTATATGATGTAAAAGAAAAATAAAACAATTATATAAACTTATGGTTGAAATTAATTTGAAAGTAAACGTAAACAAGTTGCTACTAATTCCAAGTTAGTAAAAAATTGCAACACAAATTCCCATGTTTGTTTTAACCCACAGAAGCTGCTTACATATTCTCGTACCAGTACTTTTTTGCATTGCCCATATCATGAAGTTCTATGGTTGTGGTTGAGTTGAAGCTTCATGGAATAGCTCAGAGTGGTATTTGGCCACACAAACACAATGAATGAGAGATAACAACGACAGTTTCATATGGGAAAAATAAACAAGAAGAAGATATTGTGCAGCATTTAATGTTACGATAGCTACGTGTAACGGTGATTCGGTATCGTGCTTTTATTATACGACTACGAAATATACAAGGTTTTTCCTATGTTTGTCTTGCCAAAATTACGAGTAAAATAGTTTCTTTTTCCTACTAAAATTGCATGCATTATGCATATATGCACGTTAAAAGACTTGTGCATAAAAATTTATTGCTTATAGTTTAAAATGTTGTTACTATATTTATTTAAATATTTTGTACATAATAATTAAAAAAATAAATAAATCTGTTTGAGATTATATGTCAACTATAGATATAAGGTGAATTTTCAATATATAAGTGAGAACAATCTACATCTTATAGGTTTTATAAAGATAGATTAGACTTAACCTTAATGATATTGATATAAAAAAAATGTGTTAAATATCTCACATCAATTAAAAATAACACTAATTTATAATATATAAGTAGAATAATGTTCATTCCAAAATTACATTTTGTGATAATAAAATTCTTATTTTTTATTTTATGTAACTATTTTATCTTAAAAAAATTGCACAGCATCAGGATAAAAATGGTAACATGTATACCGTGATAGGCAAATTTTATTATAGAGAGTTTAAGATATGTTAATGTAGCGAACCATTTTAATACATATTTTATAATTAACTAAAATTAGTGAAATTTAGATAAGACAAAAGGTGTGTTTAAAAAAAAAAAGTATATAGTTAACCTTTAACTACTAACAAGCTTGTTGGTAACTACAAGACAAATTAAAGTTGACTTAGGACCCCATTTATTTAAAGTCTTTAGATTTATATTTTTTATTAAGTGACAAATTCTATTATAATAGGATAATAATTTGATACTATTTTCATTAATAATGTTTGCATGGTCTTAGTATGTATAAATCGTTTTAAATATAATGCTATTATTTATTTAAATATATGAAGTATAAATTGTATTCTAAATTATGGTCCAAAAAAGTTACGAAAGATTAAAATTTAGAAAAATAGTTTTGAATAGATTTTGGATTCTACATCTCCCTTGTCAAAAACAGAAAACTATCAAAGTTGATATAAAAGTAAATATTCGATATAATCGTGAAAAAATGTTACTGATAAAATAGATATGTGACCAAGAGTTATTTTTATATTGATTTCGATATTCAAGATTCTGTCAATTTACTTATTTTGTTTAAAGTTAACCGGATCATTTTTAGACTAGGAAATCATGTTTGATTTTTTTCTTTTGAATCCTAAAAATTAAAATCACTAAGTGAGGATGAATTGAAAAAATGTTAAGTTTTATTAAGTATATAAATAGAAGATCTTAAATTAATTATAAGATAAAAATATTGTAAGGTGTATACATAAAAGAAGTTTTTACTCCACCAAAATTATTAAATTACATTAAAACTTTATATTTTTAAAATGCATAGCTTGTAAATATTCTTTGATACATTTATAACTATTACTAGTCCAAAATAATTTTTTAATTAAAATTATTCTGTCCTTATTTAATATTAATAATATTAAATTATATACAAACTGAATTATTCGTTTTATATATTATAAGTTACATATTAAAATATTTATTATTAAACTTTGATAAATATTTTATCTTCGACAAAAAAAATATATGTTATATCAAATAAATTTTAAATATAATTTCCTTTAATGTTTCTTAATATCTAAATACGGCCTTAAAAGAAAAAGCCTTGCTACTACTTGTTTTAATTTTCTGATGAACTTGTTGGGTAACTACAATACTTGAAGAATTAATTTGCTCCCAGTTAAAATTTTTTTAGAGAACCAACTTAAGAATTAATGTGCTCGCACACTCTAACCTTTATATATAGAACCAAATTGAGCACACCCTAAAATTGATTAGAAGTTTATTCAGCAAAAAAAATAGTTTGTTAAAAACAAAAAAACAATGAGAAGTGATTAAGTTAGTTTTTTTTTTTTTTTTTTGGTTTAAAATGTTTCACGAAACCAAGAACAATAAAAAGATATGTTTATATTGTATTTTTTATTATTTTGTTCATAAAATCGCGTATAGATAATTATAGTAGGAGTTTTTTTAGTTAATTTTAAATCCTTGCAATTTTTTTGTTCCTTGATAAGAAAAAAGTAGTATAACATAGATTAATAATTAAATATTATAAGTAGAATTATATTAAAATAAAATTATAACATTAAACAAAATATAAGTGATGAATTTTATTAATGAAATGTGTTGAATAATAATAATTACAAACTCAAATGCTACATTAAGAAACATATTAAAAATGCCATAACCTACTGTAATAAACTTGTTTATTAAGTACTTTATTCTAGTTAACATATGCTAATTGAAATAATTATAAACATACTCTCAATAATGTTAATTTTAACTAAAATTGCACGGATGTTTGTTTTTTTTTTTTTTCCACTGCAAGCATTTAAAAAGAATAGGAAATTGGTAAAACTTATTATTTTTAATTAATAATTTAAACAAAAGAAGATAATATATTCAAAAGAATGTAACACAAGATTACTATTAAATAAAAAGAGATGTAAAGTAGTATAAAACTGGGTCAGCTCTAAATCTAATCATTGAAAAGAAAATTAAAATTGCTTCTCTACTCTGATCTTCTGCACATGACAACTGCGAAATTGAGCTAGAAATCAATTTGAACCACACATAAACAAAACCTTCTCTTGGGATAAGGTGCATGCATATGTATGCAGCTAGATTTAACTTCAACGATCAATAGCACCCCGTGTAACGTGCAACTTTTGTGGCCATGATTTCCCTAAAACTTTAGCTCAATTAACCAAAATGATACTTCAACATTTCAAAACAATATAACTTTTAAAAATAAGTTCGAAAGATTTGAAACCCTAAAAATAATGGATGTAATATTGACACAAAGTATATTCTACACACTATGAAGCTCCAAAGGTGAACCTATATTTGTAATAAGGGATTATAACATTCAGGATATTAGGGGACATGGGTTACACCTATTAGACACTTTTTTTTTTTTTTCTAAAAAAAGTTGATAATATTAGACATATTTATTGGTTCACGTCAATGGGATAATTATTTGGAGTCACTTTTAATAGATTTTGACATTCATGGGTATGATTATTAGATAAGATATATACATGCTTGCTCTTTCAATGATAAGAATAATATCTCTATACTGTTTCTGTTGGAGTTGAAAAACTAAAGGATATTTTGGGGATGTTCATGTTATATTCATTCCCCCCACAATTGGTCCCATCTTCACATAACAAAATAATCTTCTTTGGGCTAGTTTATGTCAAATTTTAAATTCACATATTGAATTTGGGTGAGTTAGTGGGGAGAGACTTCGTGAGTTTTTAATTGAGTAGCTCGTTTATTAAAAAATGTTTTGACATTTTGAATGCATTACCTTTTCTTCTTTTTTTCTTACACTTATTTAAGTTATTAATATGAGAAAGTCCAACTAGCTTGCCTCACTTGCCACTTATCTTTTTTATTTTTATGTCTCTACTCTTCTTGAATTTTAGAGGCTTTGGGTCAATTTTTAGTTTTGTTAACTATTTTATTTTGCTTAATTTTTTTTTAAAAGGAGTGAACCATTATCCAAGAGTGTGAGAGAATTAAGAAACTTCTAGCTTTTAAGTTACTTGTTCGTTCAAAATTACTTTAACACTTTGAATACGCGATCTATTACTTGTATACATATACCATTCAACGAATTTCTAACCAATCAATGCAAAACTTACTCTCAAACACCCCTCATAGAACTCTATAGAAAAGGCAACCTATAAGCTATGTTGTTAATTCTTGAAATGGGTATGTGTGCTTCTAAATTTAAATTTAAAGAAACAAAAATAGAAGAATTTTTTTTTTGAACGTTTGCTTCTAATTTTTTTCCCATTCATTTTATTCAAACAAAGAAAAAGAAAAATATCATTATTTATGTTTCGTTTTATTTTATTTTATTTTCCTTCCCATTTTCACTCTTCTAACCTTTTATTATGCGATCTCCATTTCTTTTACATTTACAATTTGTCACTTCCATACAATATTCATGGTATTAAATTAACGTTGTTTGAAACAAATTTACAATTCCATCTCATTTATATGAAACATTTAATTAATAAAATAATTTATTCTACATATTAGCCTACTTTTAAGACAATACTATCACCCATTGCCATAATACTTGAAGAGGGGTATTATAAATTGAAGTGAATCTAGGAAAATGATAAATATGCACATGGTAAAAAGAAAGAGAAGGTGAAGAATGAAAATGGAAGCCGCATTTGAGGAAGATTTCATTGTCAGGTGAAGGTGCAGCCAAAAGTGAGATATTAATGGTGTTTTTGTGAGGGTATGAGAACCACAAGTTGAAAGAATCTGGTGTGACCCACGAATGATCCTTTCCTTTCAATTGTGTTGTGCATGAATGAATTCCAAAGTCCTGAGAGAGAGGCACTGACACAACTTGACTAATATTTGTTATAAATACCGAGAACGCCGCTTTCAACTGTAGAAACGTCTCCAAGCTTAACTCTCTTCCCTGCACATGCACAGGGGAATATTGGAATTGACCCTCTGATTGCTACGTTAACACAAACACCCCACTCTTTTCTTTTCTTGTCAAAATAAACATCCTCTTTTCTTTTTATAACTATTTACCACTTTAAACATTTTTCAATTTCAATTTTTCTTTTCTTGTCTTATCATTCAATAAGAAGTTAATTGTCCAACGATAGTTTTTTTTTTATTATATTATATCGTTGAGTATTTTTTGATTTCTCGAATAATAGGTGAGCTCTGCTGAAGAATGTCTAACATTATACATGACCGTGTCATGAAAAGTTAAAAACAAAATGTTTTGGTTCTTTTTTAAACATTTTTATGATACATTATCAAACTAATTATTTAATGAATGGTAAAATCTATAAAAAATAAAATATATGGCGATGAAATACATTGAAAACATAATAAATAGTAAATTTATATAAAAAAGGTCGTTGATGGTAAAATGTGTAGGTAAATAAAAAATTAATACTTAGTTGTGTTTTTAATCTCTATAATTTTGGAAAATTTGTTTTGGTCCATCAAATTAACAAAACCATTGTAGTCCCCTAGGCATGAAAATTATTTTCTCGGATTTACTGTTTAGGAGCTAAAAATTTAAAGAATATTTTTTATTTTTGTAAATTAAAGATTAAAATATCTTTTTTAAATTTGAAAGATCCAGAATAAAGTGAGCCGAAATTGAGAAAGTAAAACATGATTAAACGAAATATTAATAAAAGAAATTTGTATACCGAAAGTTGTGTATTTTGTTATGACCTTGACACCTTGTTAATGTCATGCATGTGAAGATCGAAGTTGAATTTCTAGGTATGTTGAAATCCCGTTGAAAAGGAGTCCCAGGATTGAATAAAGAAATATAAAGAAATGCAATGTTGATTGTGGCCATCGGTGAATAGTTTATGAATTTGATATATTAGGCAGCAATTAATGTGATAATTGGTTCAGATAAACGTCAACTTCTTCCATGGGAGTGGCCAGTGGATAAAGAAAATGGAAGTGCAACAAAAGGATATAAAATTGCACGAAAATGGGAAACTTTTCATCTTGTTATGAAATGGAGGATGACGAGCATCATGATGTATTCGATTACCTAATAAACATTATTTAGGTCTATAAAATTCATAAAAAGTTCCTACTCAATTTCTTAAGCCTCCAAAAGGGTCCAACATTCCTCAATTAGCATGAATTTTTGCGTCGTTTTGCTAATCTTGAAGTGCTATTAGGCATTAAAATTATAGCTTCAAGATAAATTATTATACTAAACTACGCTTCATTTATAAACTCCAACAAGTCACATCTGATCACGTAACACAAGTTTCTGGCAGTTTTTTTAACTCATATATACCACAATGAAAGCTTGAGGATTTGATTAGAGTTGAATTGTTAAAGGCACTATTATTATATATAATGGAAACTATGTTGTTATCAATATGTCGAGTACGTGTGCCTAAAAATTCATCAAACTTTTCTTCCCACATTCAACATCTTCAATAGGTTCCCTTATCTTCAATTTTACCCACAAAAATAATTTACAAAAATAAGCATAAACACCAAAAGGTATTCAACACATGATCCTTTCTTTCACACCACTTGTTATGTTACAATTTTCTTTAAGGTTGTTTAATGAATGGCTCAGTTAATTAATACGAAACACTATGCTAAAATTGGTTTCGGTGGTACGAAACACTATTCTAAAAGAGCTCCTACCATCATTAGTATTGCGTCAGTGTCGTGATCAATGTGCAAAGTGTTGAAAGGTATATACTTACATTGGTCCATTTCGAAATCCATGATTTCAAATGAAGTTTGAAGTTTCGAATAATGTAAATTTGAATGCCAAGTTTTAATTGAAATGAAAAAAAAAAAATGGAATACCTAAAAATAGCCAAATGTCAAATATGACCACTTTTAGGTAAGGATTTGAGTCAATAGTTACTACTTTATTCCAAAATAGCAAATTTTTCGAAATTGTAATATACACAAAATTAAGACATACTCAATTAATACAAATTTAGATGAAAATATTTTAGTTTTTTTAACTATTTTTGTCTTTATTTAAGGCAAGTACATTAATTTACCCTCCTCATTATATATAGAGTATTGTCCAGGAAAATAATTAAAAGGATTATTAAAACTGAAAATTATTATCCTAGTTCGGTGGAAGTACTATCATCAGATGAAGTTATTATATAATATCATGTGTCGCTGTATACTATTATTATTTGACATTATTTAGGATTGAAAATAAATAGAAAAAAATCTTTATATTTCGTGTTTAGTTGCTACAATATTTGCACTCTCTATAACATCTGTCACAATCAGTGAGTATTAATTTTATGAGTCGAGTCTTATTTTCTGACTGTCTTTTTGATAAAGTACTTGCATTTTGATTTACATTCTTGCGAATTTTAGCTTTACAAGTTTTTTTTTTTTTTTTCTTTTTAACACGATTTTGTTTTCCTCCTGCATTCATTCTTTAATATGTAGTTTTTGAATTCATGTATTTTCTTTTCCAGAATTTCACATAAATTGCTTTGTTGAATTTAAGTTTATCACGTATTTAGATTTCAAGTACTTTTATCTTTTTGACCACTTTACTAAATATCTAACATTTTGTCTCTTTCTAATTAGTTCTCTTAACTTCGAGTTACTTTGATTTTTTTTTTTCACATTTTATAATCTTTTCAATCTAATTGCTTTCTTTTAAAATTTTTCATTAATGTAAGCTCTTGTTACATTTTAACGATATTTTTTTCTTTTTGCATTTTGTTAATTTTAATTTTTTATAATTCTGAATTAATAATCTGAATTCATTTTTTTTTGTTCTAAGCTATTCACTGTCTAAATCATGCATGATAAGCCTTTTTAACTATAGATATATCAATGTATCATCATGAAGATTTGAATGAAGTGATCTTGAGATTCGATTAGCATATTATGTACTTTATGATTGCCTTATTAATTGTACTAATAATTTTTAATTAAATTGTTTAACCGCGTCTTTAGTTCGATAATGTAATCAACCCCCTCATCATAATGAGATTGAATTACTCAATAACCCATCGTATTGAATTCAGTTATTTGTTCTTATTTCTTCTCATCATAGTATTCACTTTTTTTTTTAATCATATTTGTTATTAGTGTGTCTAATTTTTTTGAAACAAAACAAAATATGACTCATTTTAATACACTTCGTCTCAAATGGTATTCGAGGAAAGACGATATGGATAAACACATTAAAACTATATGAATCAAAACATGCTTTAAATTATTAGGTCTCTATTTAAGTGTTTACCCATTACTTAACCTTTTTCTTAACGGCACCCATTAATTAACCTTTTCTTACATTATATTGTAATTTAATTTGTTTGACTTGAAAACTTTGCGAAACTACTGTAAGTAAAAATAGACGAATATACTAGCTGTTATGATTGTGGTGCATTAATTATAATTGTTTTAGAATTATACAGAGACAAAGTGGAATTCGAAACATAAAAGGGAATGAACATGAATTTGCTAAAAAAATTGAAGTCTTTGAGTGAAAATAAGACAAAAGCATGGAATTCGAAAGTATCCATTTTGTTCGCCTAGTAAATTTGGGTGGTTGAATCTAAAGTGCCGAAATTGTAATCCTCGAACGAATGCTATATGCAACGAATGTGTTGCAAATCAATTTTCCATATAAAAGGTCAGAGAATATAAATAGATTATCGAGAATAAAGAAAGAGACTTTTATTACCAGATACTTTTATTATTAGTGGGTAGCAATTTTGAACTTCTAGAGTAAAGATGGGCATGAATAATAAATACCTTTGCTCATCCAGTATAAATATAAATTTAAATAAATTATATTCTAAAGTTATAAATAAATAAAACTTAAAACATAACTCCAACTTACAGTACTAATTCAAGTACAAATCTAACAAGAATTAATCTTGTATAATTTAAAAAAATACAATTTAATATTGATTTCTTTTATCAATATTTTCACTTTAGCTACTTAATCATGAAAGAAATAACATATAAATAAAACTTAGAAACAATTTATGAAATATAGTAAAATTATTAACATCATCATTATTAATTGTTTATCATTATTAATTGTTTATTCTAATTCTAGATAATTTTCATTTGGTTTAAGACTCATTTTTTAATCCTTTTATATCTCTTAAATGAGATTTTTTTGTTGACTTAACAATGAAAATCTACTTCTAGGTTGTGGTTAGAGAAATTATTTATGATAAAGTTAATTTGTTGTAAATTGTTTATCAAGAAACAATTATTTAGACTTTGGTGAAGGGAGGTTCATCATTAAAGAATCATCTTAAAGAGATGAATTCAATTATAATAAAATTGAAGAATATGAATGCAAAGATGAATATGAAGATCTAATAATGATTCTTTAGATAAGTCTCTCATTTTATTTAAAAATTTTGTTAATTTTTTTAGCATCATTATCATGGAGGAGGTTTTTGTATCAACAATTATGACACAGAAAAATGATAAAAGTTGAATATAATGAAATTGTCAGGGTTAAATTTCACCAAACATCACTCCCATGTATTAAAACAATTTTTTCTTTTCTATCAATAATTAATGTCAACCAACAAAATTATTGATAAAGTTAAAATATATGATGTTTTTGGGATTATTTTCTAAGCTTGAAACTTGTTAAATCTTATATTTTTATAAATAACTTGTTCTTTTATAAATAAGTTGTTACTTGAGTCTTTCACCAAATGTTACTCTAAATCTCATTAATTTTATCAAATAAATGATCAGAAAGCATTTGGATCAAGAAGAGCAAGATTTGAATCCCTGAAGAACAAAAAGGACAAAATTGGAATGTTGATGCTGAAAGTTGGGCCGGACACAAGAATGTGGGACCATTGATTGAATGCTCATTCACTGAGGAATCATGTTTCAGTAATTCTGTGAATTGACATTGATTATTGATAGAAAAGAAGAAAATTGTTTTTAGACATGAGAATTATGTTTAGTGAAATCTAACACTGACAATTTCATTTTATTCATCTTTTACCTTTTTTATGCTCTAAGTGTTGATAAAAAAACTCCTAAAACTATTTATTTGTTATAATTTTATTTTTCTGCACAACACTTGAATTATGAGTTATTTCTTGAGTCTAAATGTATTATAACTGTATAAATTATTATGTTGCGCAAATCCTTTGGAAAAAACGATATATTTATTACTTGTTATATTTGCGTCTATTACACTTGCCTTCTTTGCAAATTTTTGCTAACAATTACTCAAACCTGATTCCTCATTAGATGATCCTAGTGATTATCTATTATATGTCAATTCCATGATCAATTATTTAAATGAATATTGCCTTCAAATAAGGATCTTATGACAACGAATGAAACACCCTATATTTCTAGACACGAGCTTTCATCTGGTAAATTAGTTTAGTTTTAGATTCAAAAGATATTTTCGAATATTCTTAAGAATCAATGATCGAGTTATGGATTTGCACAACAAACATAAACATATAATTAATATACTGATGTATTGAAAGAAAAACATTTATGATAAGACATAAAAGAAACCCAAATACGATTACATGAGAGTTCCATCAATTATATCTAACCCTGACAATAATGGGTTTAGCTCCTCGTAGTCATGAGAGCACCAAAAAACCAATAACCATAATGGATGAGGTTGGATTAAACCCAGAAACCTCCAAGCTGCCTCCAAGTCTGACTTTTTATAATCTCTTGTCAAAGATGCAAACCCTAATATGAAAGATTTCTTAAATAGAATATGTTTTTCGACGCTCGCACCTGACCTAGCAAAGTAGTGCTAGACGCAATTTGATTTTGTTGTAATTTTAGCACTTTTGGCCATTGATCAACATTATCTTCTCCTCTAGTTATCCATTGATCATCAGACTCAGTCTCATCAAATGGGAGAGCAATAATTTTTCTAATTTGTTCATTTTTAACTTCAAGTCATGCATCACATAAATCAAGTCATTCATCTATTTTTGGTGCAAACGATTTCTTCTTTTTGCATGAACCTATAATTAAATATGAAATTTTAATAAATATATAAATAAAATAGAGAGAATGAAAAACCTTAAATAACTTTATATACTTTAATTACTATTTCAAATAAGCTCCAATTACGCTCACATTCAGAAGAGCTACAAGTCAAAGTCGAAAATCAAATAACAAACCTCTTTAATTATAGAATTCCATCCCCAAATATCTTTCACCATTCTCTAGGAAGCATAGATTTCCTTCAATCCTTTTCATTTTTCCATAGAAAAATTCCTCTAGTATCGTAAAAGTTAATAAGTTAAAAATTGATTTTTTTTCCTTTCTGCAACATCATTAACCAATCTTCTCATGCATATAAACAACACCCCTTTTATCTTAAGATCATCATTTCTAAAACTTGGTTCATAGTGCAAGAGGGGGTTAATGGATAGGCAGTTGCATGCAAAGGCCTATAAAACTAGTTATCCCACCTTTGATCAATGATTTTCCAAACAGGTTCATAATTATGAAAGTAAAATTATACTATATTAGAAATAATTACACAAATATATAATTAAATTTAAAATAAAAGAAAGTTTAGAAATATTATCTTTTTTTAATATTATTAAAGTTACATTTAATCTTCCCTTTTGCATAATCTATCTTCTCATATATTAATCTCATTGTTGGTTTTGTCCGAGTAAACCAATTGAAGGACCACCATAAGAGGAGAAACAAATTTTAAACATACAATTGCATTCTTCCAAAATCAACTATCTAATACTAGAGTGTGAACTTTTAATGCTTTATGTGAAGTTCCAAACTTGCTTGTTTTCCATTATTTAGAGCTAAACATGCTCATCCATGATGGTTTCATTTCATAAAGACAATATAAATAAATACAATGGGAAACACATGAAGTCCAATATAAATGCTCTTGTTTCTACATCAATAATTCTCAAACTATCTTGAATTTTACAAAATTATTAGTAACCATCTGCATTATATTTCCTCCCCAACAAATTCTACAACATCATCCAACATTGTAAATACTTTATCAATAATTTTTGAGATGTCTGAGATATCCAATTAATAGGGGTTTGATAACACTTGATGTGGATTGTAAGATCTTGACCAACTCAAAAGGAGATGAAAGAGAAGACCTCCATGAGAGAAGAAACATTCAAGGTGAAACAAGAAGAATTCATAGAGGTACGAGATGATTAGAATTCGGTCATGCAAGAAAATGCATAAAGAAATAGGAAAAAGTAAAAAAATGAAAGTAAAAATGGATTAAGGGAGAGATATGAGAAGAACACGTCACTGAATCAATAATTATAAGGATAAGTGCAAGACGATTCATCACTTTAGAAAGCTTATCAAGATAAGACCAGAACAAGAGAAGAGAAAAACTCAAACTTTCACAATGCTTACAAATGATACTTCATTCAATTTCTAATTCATTCTATCATTAGAAAAAGAGAAATCATCCATATATAGATGGAAATTTGTTCTAATATAAGAAGAAAAAAAAACTAATATTAACTTTGCTAATAAGGAGTAACTCTCTTAATTATGTTTAACACCTCTTAATCTCTTAAAAAGTAGGAAATGTACATGGTAGTTCCTTAAGATTAGGAAATTGTAACACTTACATGAGAAAAGTAATGATAACTTGAGAAGAGAAGCACATGTGGCACTACATGGCAATTCTAAGGGTCATGAATGTGTTCTTAAAGTTTGAAGAGTCAAATGTTAACTCAAACTAATCCATGTGCTCATGTGAGTGGCATGTGCTAGTTTAAGACTTCCAAAAGTCACTCTTAAGTTTCTACATTTAAGTCCAAGGTTCTCTCAAATTACAACCATCAAGTAAATACTTCTGTCAAGTACCTCGTAAAATATAGGAACTAGTGAGATACAATTCAATAATCTCCTATTCCAAGGCTCTAAGACTTCTTATCCTTTTATTTCTTCATCTACCTCTTCATTTTTCACACTTCTTTTATTTATTGTTCATCATTAAAAAAAAAAAAAAAACTAGAATTATCGAGGACCAAAACTTATCAGTAATTACTAACAAAATTATCCATCGATAAATATTATTGTAAATATTAGTAATTTTGTTTTTATTACAAACAAAATTATTATGATTTTATTATATCATTTTTACTTATATTATTACTATTATTATTATTATTTCTATTACTTTTCTTAGTAGTTTTACTATTTTTATTACATTTATTAATGATTTTATTAAAGTTATTTTCAAAGTGCATGAGGTGAGACTTGAGCCCATGTCCTCTTAGCAACTTGACGGAAGCTACAATATTAGACTAGAGAAGCTTTTCTTTCATATTATGATTATCATTATTCTTATCATGAAAATGTGTTATTATTACAATTACAATAACTATTATAAGTGTTATTATTATTATTATTATTATCATTATTATCATTATTGTTATACTTGTATTATTATTATCAATATCACAATTATTATTATAATTATATTGTTATAATTATTATTTTTTAAATTTATTATTATTATTATTATTATTATTATTATTATACTGTTGTTATTATTTGGTAGACGATTTTGTTAGTAATTTGGCAGTCAATTTATTGATGGATTATTCGTCGGTAAATTTATTGACGGATAATTTCATGATAAAATTTGTTGTCTGTAAATTATACGCAAATATTTTTGTTAATAAAATTTGTGGTAATAATATTTTACTGATAGATAAAATTCCATCAGTAATTCTAGTTTTTCTTATAGTCACGTTTTCCCTTCTCTTTCTTCAACAAGATCTTTTTCATCTTTCTTTATATCACCAATGAATAAAGGAAAAAAATTTCTTTAGGAATGTTTACCAAAAATAATTACAAATTGAACATCGTTTCTTATATGTCTACCCATCATACATAATTGTCTAACTTATTCTCTTCCACTCATCTCTGTACTTTTGAAGGAGTAAGTCCACTTTTTTCACTGCTTGTTTTAAAAGCTTCTCTCTAACATCATGATATGATAAAGGTTTATAACGTACACCATATCTCCAATCATCTCATATAATTTGTAAAAGTTGAATTTCTAATAACATTGAATGGAATGACACATGTGTAGAAAAATTGAACAACTTGAGCATAAATTTTTCTCCATCACCTTTCTTGTATAATTGATTTATAATAGTTTGTACACCATCACTAGATTTGTTGTTTTATTTATTTTTAAATACCGTGTTACTACTTTATTTATTGTTTTATTTATTTTTTAAATACCATGCTACTATTTTGACTCTGTTCACTCTCTTGATCACCATCAATTCCTTCAAGGCTATTTAACCTTTTTTTTCTTTAATGAGACATCCTTAGCCTTTATAACAATGTTCATGGTTAAAACTTTAATTTCTTGTGACACTAAAAGATGTTTGTCTTGAAAAAATTCTCAAGCTTCAAGTGATGATATTTTGATGATGATGATGATGATAATGATTAAAGAAGATATTGTAGATATTTTAAAGTATTTTGCTTTCATTGTAATTTTTGTTTGAGTCATTCACAAGGTCATAATTTGCAAACAACCATATTAAAATGAGTTTCAATTTCCTACTTTTCAATAAATTTAATTTCCTACCCTAGACCAGTTCGTTCTTGAATCGCAACATACAAGTTCACATCAAGTCTTCTACAAGACTCTTCTCTTGCTTTCTCCTAGTGTGATGGGCCAACTTTATGCTAGAAATCATTCCTAATTCCATCTCAAACACTTCAAATATCTTGAAACACAAGCATTCTACTGCTCCTCTTCCATACCCCATGAATGAAACACCAACTAATTTACATGGTTATTTTAGAATTAAAAATATTGGTGGAAATTTCTTTGCATTATTTCTTATTGATGATTTCTCTAGATTTACCTGAACTTTCTTTCTTGCATCAAAGAATGAAGGTTGCGTTTAAAAAGTTTGTCCATATTATAAAAAATGAGAAATATTAAAAAATTAAACATTTAAGAGTGATCATTATGAGGAGTTTCAAAATAAGTCTTTTGAAAGTTCTTTTGAAAATAATAGTATCTCACACTACAACAAAAACATCACAACAAAATATTGTAGTTCAAAGAAAAAATAAACCTCTTTGAAGAATTAGTAAGAAGAACCCTAAATGAGAACAATTTATCAAAATACTTTTGGGTTGGTGGTGTGCATAATGCATGTTATATTTTTAATAAAATTCTCATTAGGTGTGTTTTGAAATCTACCTCATAATTTTTTCGAAAGAAAAGTACATTGCTTATTTGAAAGTTTTTAGATGTTAATATTTTATTTTAAATAATAAAAAAATAAAATCTTGACAAATTTAATTCAAGCTACATTCCTTACCTACTCATCTAATAGTTAAGTATATAAAGTGTTAAAAAAAAAGAATTAATTTAAATATCTTTGATCAAATAGACAAGATATTGTCACAAATATGGAAGTATTAATTATATTATTTGTTCATGCTTTAAATACTCTCATTTATAAAAAAATTTTCAAACTTGACTATATATTAAATATAATCTAATTATATATATAATCTTAAATAGACGTAAATTATAACTACATACTGTACACCAATTTCACGTGATCTAGAGGTCTAAAAGAATTATCATCTTCTATAAAAATATCACTGACAAACCTTTAAAACTTTAATATTTTAGAATATGTTTAAACAACTTTGTGTGAATACCTTAAAAAAGGGACCAGAATAAAATATTTTTTTATAAATTAAAACTAATTTATGTTTTAAAAATAAAATCTGGAGAAGTTGTAACATATCTTCTTCAAATAAGTAAACTAATCTTTAACTTTAAATATTTTAAAGTATTTATAAAAAATTATCCAAATTACTCAATTCTAGTAATATAGTTCAAAACTAAAATATAAAATTTAAACTTAATTCATCTTCACAAAATCATTAATAATTATAATTACCAGTATATTGGAAATTGACCTTACTTACTTTTCTTATTTGTAAGTGATATAAGATTTTTAATTCAAGATTTATAAGACAAAAAATTATCAACTTTATTTTTAATAATGGAATAAAAAAACCAAATAAAAAATTAAAATTTCCTGTAATGATAGTCTAACATGCACTCTTTCCCCACGATAAACAGATAACTGCTGATGTCACAGTACTTGACGTCCCCCCTTTCGAGAAGTTCATGAATCTCACAGCTTCTGCACTTAGTCCACACACACACGTAGCTAAATTTAGGCTCAAGCCCTTCTCCCTAACCACAATTTTTGTTCGTGGCCCTTGACTTTTCGTTCGTGACCCTTGACGAACTAGGGAGTCAATTCATGGACCTAACAGTTCCCAAGATATCATTAGAACGACAACATTTGCATTCAAAATTTAAGGACAAACATAATTTATAAGTAAACAAAATTCGGTGACAAGAAACTCGGTTTGCAGCACAAGAATCGCTTATGTAAGCTTTGTTTTTTTTTTAACTAAATTATTAGTATAAATTATTATTTTTTGTTGAAAACCTTGAACAGATATAAAAATATAAGTATTTATTTTTTAAGATGTTTTATTTTATCTATAGAAATAACATAATCAATGAATGTTGGTTGGATACGTGTGCATGAGCAACCAAGTCGAGTCACATTTTGCATGCAAAGATCACAGGACACGAATTTTCCCTGCAACAGCTAGCCAAGTTAAGTATGAACATCAGCAAAAGTTGGCTAAATCTTTATCCACTAGTTCAGTGTATACACAGTTAGCTAAATCTTACTAGTTATGTCTGTAGCTGGCATGGCGTTACACTTGTCAACAAGGTTTGAAATTGTGGTTATGACTCTGCAATTGCAAAATTTCAAGATAATTGCAGAAAAAAAAGGTGACGCAGTGCTTACTATGTAATCATGAACATCTCAGAAAACGCAATATTGCTGTCCTAGTTATAGCTGTAGACAACAAATTTTAAATAATGAACCATACTTTATACCAAGCAAAAATCCATTTTTCCTGGTGCTTGCAAAAAAATGTTGGATATGTAAGTTATCGCAATGGCTCTTAGCAAAGCTTTTCTAGAGCATTTAAAGATTAGGGAAGTTTCAATGCTACGTTGGTTAAAGTTATTCTAGTTAGATTTTAATTTTTGTACTGCCTGAAAATCTTGTTCAGTTTTATAACAATATGTCAAGAAATATTCTTTGGTACGTTACTTCAAATAGTTAGTTTTTGAAACCCTAATGGCTTACTTTTTAACGTGTTTATCCTAATATAGTTATTAAATTTGTGTTTTATCTTTTTAAGTGAGGTAGATTATACTATCTGTAAGATATTTTAACTATTGCACAAATCAATATATATAATTCAATAAGTTAACTTAATAAATACTAATCACTATTTTTTAGTTAACTTTTTATTTTCTTCTATTTTTTAAACTATTTTAGGTTTTTTTTTTTTTTTCAGTTTTGTGAAGCATGATCTAATGAAGTGAGACTTCCTGTTTTATTGGATCCATAGTTGTTGGACTTTGCCAAATATATTGGAGAATAATGATGATAAAAGGAAATAAAAAATTAGGTTAGATGGTGCAACAACATTTGGGTGTGGCATGGCAATGTTAGAGGGTAGTCATCCAAAATTCCTTGCGGGAAACCCTCTCTCTACATTATTGTGTTGATGAAGAACAAAGAAGGGCACAGTTGGTAATGGAGATGAACCATGTGTCACGCTCTCTGAGAATATGTGCTTCAGTGTACCAAACGAAAACAATATAAAAATCAGTGATAGATGTAAGAGCAAGGCAACACAACAATAATAGATTAATATATCTCCGGAGAAGAAGAAGAAGGTGTCTGATTCGGTTCCAAAACAATGCACAGAAACTTGGAGAAGATGCATGTAACACAACGCAACCTAATTAGATTCAACTTTCTTTTGGCAGACATGCATACATAAGCAATGAGGGAAGATTTTAAGGTATATACCACCATCCATCGGTGATGGTCCACCAGAATGTCACACGTGTCCGAATGATTGCCATGTAACTAACTACACATATTTTTAATTTTCTAAAATCTATATGTATATATATGAACACCGCAATGATCCTCTTGTTCTTCTTGAAGTTTTTAATAAATGCTAGAATTGTCGACATTGGTCTAGTTTTGTTGTTTTGGAATTGATTATGATAAGGGAATTAATGCCAAATGTATGTATGCTTAAATGTGCTAGAAGACTTGAAATGTTTAAAACTATTGTTTTTAAACGTACCATAAATTCTTTTTCCTTTATCAATATACATGAATCAAGGTGAAACAACTTACACTTCTGAATGAGAAGTTTGGAGTTAGAGACTCGATATCAATAATTAACAATAACAAAAAAATGGAATGCAAGTAATTAAAGTAAAGAAGATAGTCACTATAAAAAAAATATTTAAATATCAATTTTAATTATTAATAATGAAATGATTGTTAATTATGATTAAAATAATCATTAAATTAAATTTTAATTGTTAAATAATTATAAAATAAAAATAACGATTCAATTTAGTGATTAATTAAATTAAGATAACTAGTATTTAGTATTAACTACTAAAACTTTAACTAATTATATTATTAAATTCTAAAATTTAAATTATTTTCTAATTAAATTAATAACTAATTTTATTAATTAATAAATTAATTTTTAAAATTAATTTTTCTTTTAATATGTTCAAAGTTAAACATTAGAATTGTATTAATATAAAGAATAAAATAAATATTAATGATGATTGATGTTTAGTATGTAAAATTACATAATAATAATAATAATAATAATAATAATAATAATAATAAAAATAAAAATAAAAATAAAAATAATAATAAAATAAAAATAGCAATAATAATAATAATAATAATAATAATAATATGAAAATAGCAATAATAATAGTAATAATAATAAATTGAGAACTAAAAATTTAATAAAGTTTAGAATTTAGGGTTTTTAACTTTAATAATTATTCCTTATTACATATCATTACTGTCACTGTTACATCATCACTACAGCACTGTTGCATCATCACAGTTGCAAAAGAAGAAGACAAGAAGAACATTACTGTTAGAAGAAGAGTAAAAAAAATATCTCGGTTGTAAAACATATGATGTGTTCTAAAAAACTTGTTCTGAAAATACATTATGGAAGAAAAGTTTGTTTTAGAAATCTATTCTGAAAAATCCAATTCGAGAAAGTTTGTTTCAAAATGTATTTCATGCACAATCGTATTCGAGAAAGTGTTTCAAAATGTTTTTCATGCATTTTGAAAATTTTATTCCAGATATTTTATTTCGAAAATTTTATCGTATTCTGGAAAGTGTGTCGAAGAATGTATTTTATAAATTCCAAAAAGTGTGTCTTAATTTTTTTTTTTGAAACAGGTAATTTGAAAATCACTTTAAAGAAAGATAAAATAGTAAAGTTTAAAAATGTGGTGCAGGAAGTAATTGCCATTATTTTTAAACTAGAAAAAAAATAGATCATGCAATTATAACTAAAGCAATTGTAGTTGGGCCTTTATTTTATCTTTATCCAGAACTTGGGTCTCAAACTAGCCCATTTGACTGGCATGTATCCAACAGCTGGGTCTTAACCTTGCTTAAGATAAATATAGGCATTAGGGTTTTACATTAGTGTGTTCGAACCTCGTAATAAAAATTAACATGATTGAAGATAAAAACAAAATATTTTTCAATTCCTAAGTGTGGTAAAATATTAAATATTTTGACAAAAAATTTTAGATATTTTAAAATAGCATATTTTACAATAATAAAAGCTATTTTAAATAAAACATGTTTACTAAAATTATTGAATGAAATAGAAAGTTTTCTCATCAGAAGTCTGAAATAATTAAAGTCAATCAGATTATCTTTTTGTTAACTTTATTTATCTATTAATCTTAAACGATTACTTCAAAAATAAAATCAATTACAACAAACAATTTCGTACCGTCTTTTTGAGAAAATTACATTAATTTGATCTCTAACATGCTTCGTTGTTTGGTTGATGTTTTTAAAAGTAACAAAATTTTGTATTACTTTTATCCTTATATATATATATATATATATATATATATATATATATATATATATATATATATATATATATATATATATATATTATTTATAT
>Ga0099824_1003804_pt1 | contig 21947 bp, 13 predicted proteins | sample SiratrowhiteBW_FD_76837 | JGI IMG/M metagenome (GOLD analysis project Ga0099824, IMG submission 76837) | Root nodule microbial communities of legume samples collected from California, USA - Siratro white BW | ecosystem: Host-associated > Plants > Roots > Nodule | place: USA: California... | reverse complement strand
GAGTCTGTTAGATGTGAGGGGACAATATTTTCATCTGATTCCATTTGGGAGTGGAAGAAGAGGGTGTCCTGGAACCTCACTGGCTTTGCAGGTTGTACAAACCAACCTTGCTGCTATGATTCAGTGCTTTGAATGGACTCTTAAAGGAGGCAATGAGACTGTTGACATGCAAGAGAAACCTGGGATAACACTTTCAAAGGCCCATCCGTTGGTTTGTGTTCCTGTGCCCAGGCTTAATCCGTTTCCTCCCCTGTGACAGTGATCAAACAAAATCAAGATTGGGTCAGGGAGCAAAGAAAGGAAAAACTACAAATTAAAAATTCACATTTTGGCTCATTCTTGTTTATTTGTAGTATTCATCATTACAAATTTCACAGACCCTGTCTATGTTTGAAAAATGAATGCAAGCAAGGTTTATTCCAAACTTATGTTGTTATTCAATTAGAATTAAGATTTCGTCCCAGTTATACAAACATTTACTATGTACTGAACAGCAAAATGAACACTTATTTCTACAGAAATTTATTATAGCCTGTATAAGGAGTATCATGATTGACTTCTTCGTTATGAGTATTAATCACAAACAGGATCTTTAGTGTCATGGAATGATTTTAAGTCAAAATTTGGTTTACAGCCTGTTATTTTAAGCTCAAAATAAAACATTAAAGTCATAAATGTATTTGACTACCTTAATGAATTTAAAATGAATATGCTAGATCAGACATTCCAGCCAGAAATAGTGAATTTTAAAATATATTCATAAAAAATTAGTTCTCAAATAAAATAAATTAAATAGATACGAAATCTAAAGTAGACCTTACCCGCAACAACTTGCTTTAGCCCCTTGATAAAAAAGGTGATAAAAAAATGGAATTTTTCCTATCCATGAGAAGAAGAAAGGATGGATTTTCCAAGACTTTGAGTGAGTTCTCGATAACACCTTGTGATATCCATTCATTCTACTTGTGTAATTGTATAATGGTTCATTATTTTATTTCTAATGTTGGGTACCATATGCCCATGATTATATATTTAAAAGATTGTTATTAAATTTAATTAAAATAAGTTAGAACATATGTAAACATAATCTTCTTTTAAAAATAGTAAACTTTGAAAATATAAGTTTGATATTCATATTTTTATCTGCAACTGTGATCTCTTCATGAAATTAAAGACAGTTAATTTATTTTGAATTTTCTGTATTGAATGTCGAACAACTATTATATTCACTATAATTTTTTTCTTATTTCCTCTTTTTTGGTCATTTACTTATTACTTATTTTCTCTCGCAATTCCCTTTAGTAATCACAGGGTAAGTGAATATTTATATAACGAAATGTTGGTGAGGTTCCGAGGAAATAAAACCTTTTTTTTTTTTTACATTATTTCCTTTTTAATTTTAAAAGTTATATGCCTGTAATTTATTCTTATTTTAATATAATTAACAGTAATACTTTACAATAAAAAAACACGAATTATTCTATTTAATTTACTGTTTAAGAAACAATCCTGTAAGGCTTGAACAACTTATGAAAGCGAGGATGAAATTCGTTTGAAACAAATAAAAGACTGTATCAATTGTAACACATTACATTATACATAATTTGATTTAGAATAAATATAGAATTTAAGTTAAATTATATTTTATAATATATATATATATATATATATATATATAATAATTTTAAGTATAATATCAAGTTATATAAATATCTATTTTTTATTTTTAATATATTGTCTTTATTAAAACTGCAAAAACACAAACGTCATCTCTATCACATATTCTATTTTAATAAGTTAAAATTTAATTTTAATATTTATGTATAAATTTTATTTCAATTATTTTTATTTATTATAAGAGAACATGAGAATTGAATATATTATTGATTGAGCAGCATCTTGTATTATAATAAAAAATATTATGTAGACTCCAAATAATTTGAAAAAATTGTGCCTCTCTATATAACAGTATATATAATGGTAAAATTAACTATTAATAAATGATTTATTTATTTTTATCTGATATAATCTCGTCAAACATTTTCAAGAGCTGGAAATCCAACCCTAACCATCTTGTAATCAGTTGTAAAGCATACGCATTTTTTTAAAAGATATAATCACCGAACCAAAACGAAACTGAAGATGGGCCGAATTTGGGCCCAATTAGATGATGGGCCGGGTTGAGCATCCTCACCCGCTAGGTTTAACACATGTTTTGCCCTGAAAACTTCAAGCATTTTTAGGTTTTCTACTCCTTCCTCCCTCTCACCTTCAGAAGCAGCGTTCTTCTTCGTGTTTGTGAACAATGGCGTACGCTGCGATGAAGCCCACCAAGCCCGGCTTGGAGGAATCTCAGGAACAGATCCACAAGATAAGGATCACCCTATCCTCCAAGCACGTCAAAAATCTCGAGAAGGGTATGCATCAATTCATTCCACTTTTCCTTTTTGTGTTTGTTACAATCCTTAGGCTTATGTTTCAACTTTGATATTACTGTTAGTTTGTGCGGACTTGGTTCGCGGTGCAAAGGACAAGCGCCTCAGGGTTAAGGGACCTGTTAGGATGCCAACTAAGGTTCTTCACATCACTACAAGGAAATCTCCTTGCGGTGAAGGTATTTTACCTTTTTTTTCGTTCTTTTTGTTATTGTTATTATGTGCTTCACCTGTCACTTTTATTGTGTGATTCTTATATTTTGCTTTCATGTTTACACTGCAATTTGGATTGCTTCAGTGTCCTTCAATCTTGCTTTGATACTAGTTGTAATCTTAAATATCGCTGCCCTGAGTCATGATGATTCGATGGAAGTAGTAACCAAAAGTGTTGCCTCTGGTAAAAAATGGGTAGTCGAAGAAATTAACTGACTAATGCCAAATGAGGTGCTAAATTGGATTAAAATTGTAATGCAGTATTAGTTCTGTAAAGTTGTATCTTTTATGCGATCTTGGACCATTCAACCCGTCTGGGTTTTGTGATGTTGCAAGGTCTGGGTTGGCGTTAAGTAAAGGTTTAGATGATGGAGGGTATTGAAGGAAAAGGGACAAAAGTTGATTTCATTGATAATCTATTATTTTATTTACTTCATTCTAAGAAGCATTAAGTTTGAGATGAAAGGACACCGAGGCAGATAAATTGCAGTATAAACATGAAAGGACGTTTTGAATGATAGTAGGTTCTTAAATCAGAACGTTCTTAAACAAATTGTAATGTTACATTATATGATAAACTGACTGTCCTATGCAAATGGCTTGCCGGTTTGGCTGTATTTTCATGTGTTATCTTGCAATTGATTTTGTGTGATTTGTGAGCATGGGCGTTCTTGCAGCCCGAAACATACTTCTGCTGGGGCTGAAAGATTTGGTGTAATGCTTTGTTGATTTGCACTATTTTTTGAATTTCGTGAGGTTTCATGTGTTGCGTAGCTTGGTGATTTGATTTTGAAGTATTGTGTTCAGTGTTTAGACTTTCTGAATGTTGATTTTTGAATGAGTGATTCATGACACTGCTACTTGTTTTAGGTACCAACACATGGGACAGATTTGAACTCCGTGTGCACAAGAGAGTCATTGACCTCTACAGTTCCCCAGATGTTGTTAAGCAGATTACCTCGATCACGATTGAACCTGGTGTGGAGGTTGAGGTGACCATTGCAGACGCCTGATCTTGATCCAAATTTTATTTGCATGCTTCCTAGTTATTTCCCCCATATTATTCTGTATTTTGTAAGTTTTGATTGCCTGACTGAGTTGGTTTGTTTTATCTAGTTTTACGGTTGTAGACATTGATGAAATACCAGAGAAATGTCTTAAGAAATTCTAGAATCTATTATATAGTTGTTTTGAAATTATTAAAATCACTTTTTTCTGGACTCCGCCATCATTATATCTTGTTATTTCCAGCAAATTTTCAAACCTGATACTAATGGTGAACTAGTTTGAGATATTCTCCCAATTGAAAACGAAATGAAAACCAGGCAAAATGTTAAATGAAATTTGTATCGAGTGAGTTAATTTCATTGCAAAAGGGTACCGATTTTCGAAAGGAAAAATTTATCTTTCGTTTTATAGTTCTTGAACCCAATTGGATTTGTGTTTGGTTCGTTTGGTTTCAATTAAAAAATAAAAATAATACTTCTTCAACTCTGGTGCCACAGTTATCTTTTTAACGAAAAAAAAAATACTGGCCATAAAATATGCATGGCTTAATGTTTATTGTTCTACCTCTGCGTCTCAATTTTTTGTATTGTTTCTATTTTGTTGAGGAATTACAAATCAGTCTCAATTTTTTTTATTGTTTCTATTTTGTTGAGAGTCTCAATTTTTTTTATTGTTTTTTTTTTAGTAACTACAAACCAGTGTGGCAGGAAAACAATGTCAATTTTTTTTATTGTTTACAAAGCAGTAAAATAATGTCTATGAAATATTAGAAGCCAAAAAGACAACATCAAACTAGATGAACATGGTCTATTTCACGATTTAAGAATTGAAACTTGGGTGAATGTAAACGCCAGACATTGTTATTTATTTTTTAGGAATGAGTATTTTTATTTGAATAAGAATTAGGATTACAATAATAGCATTAAGCTGGGTAGAGTGAAGTGAAAAGTCAGTTACAGCTGGGAAGGGGCGATCCACACAAACACTTGTTATGAAAGTATGCATCCACATCAAACTTCTGCAGTCGTCCTCCCTGCGGAATCTCACCACAAAGTCTATTATAGCTAACGTTGAACCCTTGCAAAAAATCTACTGCGGTCAAACCCACAGGAATCTTTCCAGTGATCTTATTGTGATTCAAATCCAACGATATCAAGCTGGTGGAGAACTCCACGTTAGACAAATCAAACGCCAACAAGTTCCTCGAAACGTCAACCGCCTGCGTCGTTTTGTTGCTCCCGAAAAGCATGGAACCGTCGCCTTCCAGTTTGTTCCTCGAAAAGTCTATGCGTCGTGGGTCTATGTTGGCCAGGGAAGCCGGAATGGGCCCGGAAAGCTGGTTGTGGGAAAGAAGAAGGCTTGGGCCAGGCCTCTTGAAAGACCCAAAGGAGTCCGGGATGGGGCCCGTGAGTTTGTTCCGGTCGAGGCGCAAGGACAACAGGTTGGGCAACTGCGAAAGCGAGTTTGGTATGGAGCCGGAGAGGTTATTAAAGGAAAGGTCGAGAAACTGGAGATTGGTGAACTGGGCCAGAAAAGGGGGTACTGGGCCGGAGACGTTGGTCCAGCTGATAGTGAGCTCCTTGAGTTTAGTGAGCTTGGCGATGGTGGGCTGGATTGGGCCGGTGAGTTTAGGAAGCTTGTGGAATCGGAGGGTCTCTAGGTAAGGGAGGTTACCGACGGAAGGTGGTATTGGCCCCGAGAGATTGGTTTCGGGAACAGAGGATAAAATGACGAGGGAGGTGATGCGGTGCGTTTTGGGGTGGCACTCGACGCAGTACCATTGGCAGCAATCGGTGTCTGGGTTCCATGATGCTAGAAGGTAAGGGTTGTTGAAGTCCTTCTTTATTTGCAGCAACACTTTCTTGTCCTGTGGGTTGCACAGTTCAGAGAATGCAACTGGGGACAACAACAACAACGTGAGAAACCATGATCTAAACACAGTTTCCATTTTGGGTGGTATGAGAATGAAGGATATGTGGGAGAGCATTGGAATTTATTGCATGCCTTGGATAATTTAATAATAATATCACTTTATTCCTATGATGTCTGTAGTGACGACACCTCACTTCATCTTCATCCTCATCCATTCCTTCTACCCTACTCGCCCCAAAGGAAGGAACTACGAGTTCCCCATAATGTGCAGACACGGAATCCTACACTCAACCTTTTTATAACCATTCCCACTATACAAACTTAACAAAATAAACTCATCAATTACCATTTTAATACCATTCAACTTTTCTATTCTGGCTATCAAAACAAACATAAGATCCTTCAAAGGATAAGTTATATGAATCCCAAAAAGTTCTATGATCACGTAAATTCTTATTTTTATTGGTTAATAAAGGTTCATCACGTAATGAATATTTAAATGTTAATCACACAATAAATTTATACTATTTACACATCTATAATGGTAATTAGGATTTCAACCTAAACAAGACTTATTATTAAAAACTAATAAAATATTAGTAAATAAATTAAACATATTTAAAATAAATGAAATATAAATAAGAACAAATAAATTGAAATATATTTGTTTTATATAAATATTGAAATATTTTATCATAATTAAATTGAAATAAATATCTAATTCGAATATATATACATATAATGGAAAATCTAATAAATCTTAATATAAATAATTAGAACTAAAAATTTTTAAATTAAAATAATTATAATAAGAAACACTTTAACCTTTCAGTAAAGAATTACAAACCCAACAATATAAATAATATTGACAAAATCAAGAATAGACCGAATAAATTGAATGCTCTATTTAAGAGATTCTCACATATTTACTAGAAAAAAACTTATTCTAGTTACACATTAGGTCACTTGTTTTTATTAATAATTAAATTAATATAATAATCAATAAACTAAATAATAGATCAAAGAAAAAATAATAATAATTCTAAGTACTATAGTTTAAGAGTTTCCTAATCTCTTGACTACCATAATTTGATGGTGGGCAAGGTAGGGCAAGCACTAAGCTTAGGAAAAAAAATAATTTATTATTATTATTACTTGGTTGGTCTATGCCTAATGTGAGGACTAGCTGGATTGGTCAAAAAAGTACAAAGGGTCTGAAATTGGTGATCATGAAAGAGATTTGTTTAGCTATTGGATCTGGCAGGACACTGCATGCACCTGTGGCCGCCAGTTGTATTTATGGAACCCAAAATGCGTCAAAAAGCAATCATCTTAAAATACTTATTTTTCTAAAATTATATACTGATCGAAAACAAAACCAAAATGCAAAATATAATTAAAAATTTAATCTAAAAGAGACATACTTTTTTTTTCCTTCTTGTCGCTTTGGATTACGGAGTGCTAATAGTGTTTGTGTCTGTACATATAACGAAACAAAAAGAAGTCATTGAGCACAAGTTTAAAAAGATAATAAATATAGGTTTATTAATAAGAAGTCTACTAAAATCACATCAAATAACCAAATCATAAATGAATCAAAACCAACAATTAATATAAACATGACGTCATGAATGAGTTAGTAATAACCATTTTCAGAAAGTAAAAGTAATTTAAGAGCTAGAAATGGTTGAGAGAAAAATTTCAGCAAATAATTGAGTTTTTTTTTATGCTTACAATCACTTTGTTAATAGATGTATTCAAGAGTTTATCATAGTTTGAGTTGAAATTTTGATATTTTATAGATTATAAATAAGTTTTTCTTCTTTGATTTTGATTAGTTTGAATAAAGATGCCTTTAAGAATTGTTTATAATTTTCCTGTAAATTTTAAGTTAATTTAATTGATTAAAAATATTTTTTAATAAATTAAAATATTGTTAATCTTGTCGGATTTGTAAACTAAATAATTTTAATTGATTAAAATTACTTGAACATTTAAAGAATGAAGTTTGTGTTGTTTTAACTTATTAAAACATAATTTTAATTGGCCAAAATCAGTTAAAATATGCTTTTAAGCGACTTTAACTTTAATCGACGGAAGTCTCGTAGTCTAAGTGGTTAAATTGTTTTTAATTGGCTGTTATTAAATTTGCAGAAATATGTTTCTTCCTCTTTTTAAATACAAATTAAATCAAAGTTTAAATGAGATCTTTCAAAATATTTTGCATTGAAAATCAACATTCTTTCTTCTCTTCTTAATTTTAGCTGAAATCTATAGTGATTTTGTTCCATAAACTTTTTCTTTTCTAAGTTTATTGTCCTTAATTAAGGTTGTTAAAGAGGAATAATGATGTAAGATATCTCATAAAATTTAAGATTTTGGTGGTATGTTGTATTCTTTTTTTCTTTAAAATATATATAAAACAATGGTTGTGGAAAGAAAATGAGCAGATTTTTTTTTTCTGAAAAATAATAAGAATAATTTGAAATAAGGAATAAATTAGAAGGATAATTAGGAAAGAAAGGCATTGCCTATTCAAAATTTAATAGAATTTGCTTACGTTAATCATGTCTTACTTAATTGACACAAACTTGTGTATAATTATCCATTGATGTAACCTCAATGGATTGGATTTACCTATCTCTCTACTCCTCTCATTTTCCCCCTCCACTGTTTCAAAATTCACAAACTCTCTACACCTATGAGACAAAACAATTACAAGTATAAAGGTGATTTAAGTTAAGAGGAAAAATATACATGTCTCAAAACATATATTATATTTTAACCTCTTGTAGGTAAACCCATAAGTTTAAGGAAATTATTTTATGACATAGATTAATAATCAATTTTTGTATGGAGTGTTGGAAGTTTAAATATTAATATTTTTTTTTCCTATAAACTTTTAAGCGTATTAAAATAGTGATTTTGTCTAAGCCGTATATTTCTAATTTCTTGATGCTTAGATACATTAAAAATACTTTTTATTGTTGCCCTGGACGATATTCAAATAGATTGACTGGGTTCCTACAGTAATGACTATTTATACTATTTAATCTATTATGATTATTTGTTGCAATAAAGAAAGAATGGAACCTAGAAGTTAAGTGTTCATAATCTTATAAACTTTGTTTTGTTACATCAAAGAGATAATATAATCTGTGTATAAAAAAAATATTTTTTTAAAAAGGTGCTCTATTTTGATTATTTTAATTACGAAGAAATAATGAATTATGTTGTATTCTAATTTTATTCTCTTCGTCTTTATTTTAAACTCGACAATTTTAAAATTGTTAACAATTGTGTAAAATTAGTATAAATAGATATAATTATTATTTTAAATTAGACTTTGAAGAATCATATACACAAGTTTTTCTAAATATTTTTTATTCAATTATGTCTTCTAAATGATCATTCATCCTTTCTTTATAATAGGATTGTTTAATATTTTTCTATGTCATGTTTATATTGTATAACTTTTCAATATAATAGATGATAACATATTTTTTCAAATTCCTGATGTATTTTTTCCAAATCCTAATATACTTTATTTAGTAGACAATAGACGTAAGGACAATAATACGTCTCGTTGATAAATTTTTCATTTTTGTGAGCAAATTGCAAGAATTCATTAACTCCTTTTTCATACTCTTCACTAACTCCTACATGCCGTGATAAATCTCTAGCTATATTATTTCAATGGACTTAAAGTTAAAACATTTTATACTATATGTAGAATGAAAAAGTGATTCCTAATATAAATTTTTTATTTCCTTCAAGCCTTCTAGTCTTTATTTTCCTTAACCCTTCAAGTTCCATAATAAATAGTCCATTACAAATAATACATCAAATTATACTTGAAGTGAAAACAATTATTAATGGAACTTAATTAAATTTTAAATGTTTAACTAGTGATTGAGTGTAAATATAGCATTTTAACTTTTTTTTTTCAATGGATATAGTTCATAAATGTCAAAGACTTCACTTGGAACGTAAATGTAACATTGAATAAAATTTTTAAAAAAAAAGTAAAATCACACGTTAAAAATATAGAAGCCAAAATTACTATATATTTGATTCTTTTAACAACTATGTAAGTAGAATAAAACTGCATTTGTGTATAATATTTTGTACGACAAAATCATACTTCAATTATAATCTTTTAATTCCTAGTATTTTAACCATTGCCCTTTGAATAATAATATTTAACAAGACCGATTTATAAGTCAACAAAACACTAGCTAACGCTTCGAATTATTTTTTTTTTTAAAGCAACTTCTATGGATTATTTTCTTCTGAAATTGACTGTTACTACCAAGCTTATAAAAGAATGGACCACCTAATTTAGTGATTAAGCTGCAATCAAGTTGTCATGACTTCACTTTCATACCTCAAAAGTTATACAATGCATACACAACTTTCTCAGACTAAATTCCTATCAACCTTGCACAATTTACCAGCACGACTTACCATGTAGATAATTTTTCAAAAAACTGTCAAAATTATGAAGCAAATAATATAATAAAAAAAATAAAAATTGATGACTAAACCAGTATGTATATGGTTTCATCAATCCTAATGACAGGTCAGCCTATGCATGCAACCCTTGGAAAGCAGAAAACTTTGTCTTACGCTCTATATCGGAGGAGGAACAACAAAACTTTCACGCAAAAAAACACAAAACTTCTTTTGATCTTTATTATACTCAACCTCTCAGCTCCATTAATTCTCCCCAACCTCTACTCTCACAAAAACGGTTTCCTACACATACCTTCAGAAATTTGCAGAAAGAAAATACCTCAAGAGCTAAAGTTGTTAACATTTAATTCTATATTTAAATATATGTCGATCTACACAGCCGCACAATGCTGCAATGTGAAAGAGGTAGGGTGGTACCAAAATGAGGAGAGAACATTTAAATTTATAATTAAAGGAAAATGTAAGAAGCTATAAATTAAGGGCATATTATATTATGTTATATTATGTAACTAGGTATGGAGTATTATGTCACGCATGCATGAAGTAGAAGTTGCTATTCTACGCGAGGGCGTGCCAACCACAATGAACTCAGAGCTCGAAGACGATGGAAGTACTCGGCTATAGCCAGAAAACACCTTGCAGCTTGACGCGTTGATAGGAGCTGATGCAGACGGTGAATGGTTTGGTGCCGAAGATTATCTGCCTGCAAGTTTGAATTGCAAAACTTAATGTTATTATTGCTATCACTTTTTAATAGAAAACAATATTGAATCTCAATAACTGTTCATAATTTGATTTACTGAAATGGAGATAATTTTCACTAGACCCAGCATTAAAGTAAAACTGTTAGTACTTGTAAGAATTGCATTATTTGTTATTTTTGCATATAATATAACATGTATATGGGCTGATTTTTTTGTATGTATGTATGTGGGCAAAAAATCAACCCTTTGCATGTAACTTCAACTGGTAAAAAATATTAAATCATAATAGTCAGAAATAGACACAGGTAGAAGAGAAACTGGAGATGTGGCAGTCTTCTCTTTGCGCCTTCCACATTAATAAGATATTGAAATCTCTACCCACGTACCTTGTGAAATTTTCATAGTCAAACTTTGGAACTTTTAATCAAAATATGGATCTTTTAACCTTATAAGCACCCAACATGGAAGGTGATAGAGGATTTGTAAGGGGATCGTGAATTAACTCAACACATTATTATATTATAATATTAGTATATAGTCTGCATTTTATTCAAAGGGGTGACTAACTGACTATTGTTGTTCAACACATAGACAACATTTTCAAAGATTGGATTTCTTAAGGTGACAAAATAACAATAATGATCACAGTAAACCTGGATCATGAAGGAGTAATTTTAAGTCAGCATTGTGGCTAAACGAAGTCTAGAATAGAGAATAAAAGTGGTCAAACAACCAGTGGTAGCTTAGATGAATTAGGGAAAGGTTGTTACAAAACTTATTATCCTTAGTCTATTTACCAAAAGATTCCTCTAGTTTTCGGTTTCCCATTGTTTTGATGTTTACTTCTGATTCAGCAAACCTATATTCTGATTTCCTTGTAATTAATTAAATCATCTATACTTCTCCAGAAATTACTAATAAAAGGTGGTGAACTAACTTGGGTCACATGAATACAAGTTACAAAACATATATAAATATATAAAAAAAACACATAAATAAATGAATATGACCGTTGCTGATTAACTGTAATGTTTTTTCCAAAGAAATTCAGATTACCAATACTATTAACTTAATTCAAAATCAAATGCCTATTCCTACTTAGAAAAGAAGCATATGTCCCATTTCATGCAAAACTCATCCACACCATATGTTGCATCCGTTTCAAACCCAAAGTCCACTAAGCGAACACAACTCCACATTAGACTCAACGTTGTCCGTTTGTATGAAGTAGTCAAAAAGGAAGTTATGGGGAAGGGTCTGTGTTGTGTCTTCAAGTCAAACGTTTATGACCATGACATCAGAGAGATATGGGGCTAAGGGATATCTTTTGATTAGAATTGTATTGGTGAGGGACCACTCATCTACCTAGTGTCACGTGTATATGATCAGTAGTACACACTATCCTTTGCCATTGGCATTCAATGTTAATGAAATGTTCAAAACAATTTAAACTTTCAGTATTACAGTTACTGCACTTTAGCTATATATGTTCCATTGTTCTTATTATGGTAACTTTGCAGTATGCTTTTAATACGCGTTAGTACTAAACTATATCAAACAAGCTAAATATATATTTGGGTATTTAATCTTAACTAGTACTATAATCAAGATGCTGTTTTCCTACTACTTTTAATCTTTAGTACACACAAAACTCAATCTGATTGCACGTAATTTTCCCTATTAAGGTGCATGTTTATTGTGTCGGTATACATATGTATCCAAGTAGTTGTACCAGACAAATCCGAAAAGAAAAAGAGTCCTTGTCGAGATAAAAACATTAGTCCCCAATCCAATGTACCTCTAAATGAGATGCAGATTTTATAATCTGTTTGTAGATTCCATCTAACAACCTAAGAGAGAGAGACATGCATAGAAGGAGTAGTTTATAGGGTTGGGGCAGGTTTCCCTACCCAAAGAACACCAGATTCTTCATGTTACCTAACCCCACGAGATTCGTTATGGAAACATGGTTTCATTATGGAAACAAGGTCGTAGGGACCACCAAACTAATCAACAAAGATCAAACGGTCACTAAACTCCCTCACCAAATCACCAATGCCAAATTCAATGTCCATGATGAAGATGTTTTTAGAGTAATGACATTGACACGCATAAAATATTACATTCTTTCAGACAACACAAGAAATACATATTCGTTCATTATTAAAAGGTCAATTGTAGAGAATATTAATTGTGAAATGTGATGAATAACATTACTATATATACCCACACATTAAAATTTGGAAGATGCACCTTAAGTCAAAGTAGTGCAAGGTACCTGTCTAACGAATCCTTCCAGAGTTGAGAGCTTGCTCATGGCCACAGCCATTTGTCCCATATAATTAGCCATATTGGGAGGATAGCTCAGAGAGTCGAAGTTATTGTGTCCGAAAGAGATTGATTGAGAGCCTCCAGCCCTTTAGAGAGCCTCTTGAGTCGATTGTTGCAATCCACATATACCCAATATTTGTTGTTGGGTCAGAGGCTCAATTTGACTTAGAATAATCTAAAACACATGAATTAAATCAATATAATTTAACATATATTACTTGAAATATTATAAAATGTTCTTCTTGTAAGTTAATATAATATTATAAAATGACACAAATTTATGGTAGTGAGAAGTTACTTATTTATTGATTACTACAGAACATTGAGAGAGATGGAGATGAAAACGTAAACCTTATCTCCATTTCCTATCAACAACAGGCTGAAAGAAGAAAATGAGAGATAAAGACCCATGCCATTCCCTTTCTCTCTACTAGCTAATTTTTTTTCAATCATCGCGCTTCTAACCATAATGAGAATGAAGCCTAATTCAACCCACTATGGAAACCCTCATGATTCTTTTTATCTTTCATTGATGGCATCGAATTCATATCCTTATTTTTTTTTTTTTTTCACCCTACCGACAAGACAGAGTTCAAGCATTTATAAGACTATCAAAAAGGTTGTAGTCGATTTTTGCCATCCCAGTTGACTATCACTTTTGAAACCATTTGCAAGGATGCGAGCTATGATGACTTTTGTTCTTCATTGCCTCTTCTAGCATCAGGAGAAAATGAAGATGATAAACTATGCTCTGACACACTAGAAATTTAAAACAATACCAATAAGTAACATGTGGGGAGGAAAGATAGAATAATGTGAAAAAAAAAAAAAGAAAGGTATGTTGAAAAAAGTCCAACTAAGGCAGCTAATATGCAGACACAAAAATATGATTGAAGAATCACAATGCTGCCATTTTTTCAAATGCAGCCCAAGCAGCCATGGCAGCATTTTTTTGAGCCTGTTTCTTGGTCCTAGCTGGGTCTCCTGTAAGATGCTTCCTGCAATCTCAACTGTACATGAGAAGTTAGGACCATGACCTGGTCCAGAACGAATTGTTGCATAAACAGGAAGATTCAGTCCAGCTCTATGAGCAGTTTCTTGTAATAAATTCTTGTAGACTCCTGTTTCATCCGGTTAATATCCAAACAAAAAATACATACAGAAAAAATCTTTTAGATCAACCATGAAATTCTTTATATCCTAACATTTGTGGCTATATTTCTATTCTTAATCTAATCTGAAATCCTAACATTTGTGGCTATATTTCTATTAACCTAATCTGAAATTCTACTATTCTATTTGGTTGCAGAAAAGCTAAATCTAATGAATCAAGCAGCCTCTACATATTCTGGAGAGATGCACCCCAAAAGAGACTGCAAAATTAAATATCTATTTGTAAGTGTATATTTGGTCGTGAAATGGCTTATATAAGTTGACATTTAAACCAGTAATACAGAGAAAGCTAAACTGGAAAACTCAGCTTTAAACAATCTTATCAAAATTCTTCTGGCTACCAACAAAGTAGGTATTAAAATGATTTTTGTATTTATGATACATTAAACACTTGATAAATTTCTACTTGTATTTCTTGTTATACTAATACAATTTTGAATATTTTTATAGGATGAATTACTTTTCCAATTCCAGTATTAAAGATCAAAATCCATATACATCAAACTACAAACTGGGTGTCCTAAGAGTGATTAAAATTTTAAAGAAAGAAAGAAAGACTAGGAAGGAGATTATTAATAAAATCTCATTTGCTCACCAGAACTCTTGCAGCCAAAGCTCTAGATGGACCTCTTTATGCAAGAGTGTTAAGATCCGCAGAAAATAAGGCTTTCAAAGGTCTCTCCATTAAAGTTTACAGTTGCGCTTTAAAACGACGAGCATGATCTGGCCTTGCAAATGCATGAATAGGCTGACTGACAAATTAAAACAGCTTCTTTGAGCCAACTCTTGTATTTTATCACCTTTATATAAGGTTTATCTTTGTCTGATAATTTATAATATTTTAAAGGTCATTAAGATAAGGTTGTTTGTACAAATAAAGAAAAACCATACAAAATTTGTATTTGATTAAATTGATATGATTGACTGAGATAAAATTGAAAGATGCGAAGCAGTCATATTTAATCCTAAACATAAACAGAAATCGAGGAAAAAGAAAGAAGGGAGCAGAAAGCTTCAACCCTTTGCAACCTTGGCAGATGAAAGGTAGGATCTTTATACCACTGCTACAGAACCCATCTGACGAAAAAAAGATTGAAGGCGGCGTGAAGGAGCTCGAAAACAAAGAATAGTAAGGTGAGAAAATGAAGGATGGCAGAGATATAAGTGATGAGAAGCGTTGGAGAAGAGAAGGAAAATGGTGCTTGAAATGAAAAATGAAGGATTCAGAGGAAGAAAAAATGGCTCTGCGATGTGGCAAATCTAGGGTGAGAGTTAGAAAGGAGAATTGCGGTGTGGCAAATCTAGGGTTAGAGTTAGAAAGGAGAAGCTGCGGATCATGGATAAGTAAGGAACCCTAATGCATTCAGGGTAAATGTTAAAGATGGGCTTGAGCCCAAAATTGATAAGAGAATAAGACGAATTCTTCTTCTCCCGCACCCTCTTTCTTCACTTTTATATTAAATATAAAATTATGTATATACTCTTACTTCAAAATTAGAAAACCTCTCTCCTTTTTCTTCACTTTTATATTAAATATGAAATTATATATATACTCTTATTTTCAAATTAGAAAAGTAAGTATTGTTTTTTATCTTCTTCACCTTCATAATTCTCCTATATTGTCTATTAAGTTAAAGCTTCAAACAAGTTTTAAGTAAGTAATTATTGATGTTTATTAGTAATTTGTGAGTAATATTGTTAATTATAGTAGTTAATTTGGTGATAGAAAGACTGTCAATGATGAACGACAACTTTTGCAGTTTGAGAGTTTGACAACTAGATGAGATTTTATCCAGTTGTTATTTTGTTTTGCAAATCACAACTAGATGGAAGTGTCATCTGGTTTATAATTGTTTCTTAAATGTGAATCGAATGAGGGTGTCATCCGATTTACAATTTTTTTTAAATTGAATCGGATAAGGTGTCATGCAGTTGTCATTTTTCAAAATATGAATCGAATGCGAGTGTCATTCAGTTGTCATTTTGTACTCAAGATCATTTTTGTCATTTTAATATGAGTACTTTGAGAATTAAATTTTTTATATAGGTGCAGAAAGAGTGTATAGGGGTGGAGGAAGAATTCGTCATAAAATAATTGAATACAAGAGGTGTAGGCAGGATGAAAAAATTAATTAAAATAAGAGGTAAAAAATTGGGATGAGACGAAGTGTGAAAAAGAAAGGTACAAGGAGTAATTAGATATATTTTATTTTGTTACTTTGTTTATTTTAATGTCTTTAATTTTTTTTTATCATTTTATTTGAGTTTTTTTTTTCATTTTTAGTTTGTCTATTTCATTTTAAATAAAATGATTTTTTTTTTAATTCTTAAACAATCATTTGCGTTACGGAAAAGTTCTGACTTCATTTGGAATCTTCGTTTGGAATATTACAAGGGCACACACGGTATCCAAATCTAATATATATGTGAAAACCTAATATATGTGATTTTTGTAGTGTTATTCTATTCCATCTATTGTCTCTTATATTATTTTCTATTTCTTGGTATTATCTGTTCTGCTCTGCTGTTGTCTGTGAGAAAGCCTATTATAATTTGGTATCAGTATTCGATCTGGGCTTTTACCTATGAATGGTAACTACCCACACCACTACTCTAAAACCAATAGGTCTTTTAAATCCTCTACCCATTCCTACTAAACAAATTCTTCCTCCACCTCCAAACCTTCTTCCTGCACCCCTATACAAAAATTTAATTCCACAACTACCCTTGTAGAAATTACCCAAATATCCTTATTTTATTAAGCAACTTTGAAATTTCTGGTAGGGCACCCGAATGAGGTCATCCGGTTCGCATTTTTTGAAATTTGAGAATTGGATAGCCTGACGTCCGGTTCATAAATTGTTAATCAGATGGACTGGATGGGGGTGCCATCCGGTTTGTAAGGTCTGAACCGGACGCCACCCCGTCCGGTTGTCATAAGGTAAAAAAACTGCAAACTGAATGGATAGTAGGTGGACCTCATCCAGTTTGCAAATTTGTGAACCGGATAAGGGTCATCCGGTTCATATTTTTTCAATTTTTTTTAAAATTGCACTGTGACAGATTGGTGAGGAGCAGAGGAGTTGGTTAGTTGTTACCTATTACCTCCCAATTAAAATTAATATACTTAAAAGTAAAAAAAAATGAAGAGTCTCTTCTTTTGTTGTGTTTACTTCTCATTCCAATTTCCAACTCCAACTCCATCTTAAATGAAGAGTCTCTCCTCTCTCGTGTTGCATTTCACAAATTCATTGGGTTTCATAAAACTAAATTAATTTAATTAAGGCAAATGAAGAGTCAAACGGTTCACAAATTTACAATCAGATGAGGTCCACCCACCACCCATCCAGTTCACAATTTTTTCACCTTATGACAACCGGAAGGGGTGGCGTCCGGTTCACAACTTACAAACCGGATGGCACCCCCCATCCAGTCCATCCGGTCAACAATTTATAAACCGGACGTCAGGCTGTCAGGTTCTCAAATTTCAAAAATGAGAACCGGATGGCCTCATCCGGGTATCCTACTAGAAACTTTAAAGTTGCTTAATAAAATAAGGGTATTTGGGTAATTTCTACAAGGGCAGTTGTGTAATTAAAATTTTGTATAGGGGTGCAGGAAGAGGGTATAGGGGTGGAGGAAGAATTTGTCTTCCTACTAATATGGGGGCAGACATTTCAAAGGATTTTATTGGTGGTTTATCAAGATCTAAGGGCATGGATACTATTCCGATAGCAGTGGACTGTCTCACTAAGTACGCTCACTTCTTTTTCCTTGCTCATCCTTTTACTGCGAATAATGTAGCCTCATTATTCATTAGAGACGTGGTACGTCTCCATGGGTTTGCATCCTCTATCGTTTCAGATATAAATAAGATATTTATGAGCACTTTCTGGGCTGAGCTGTTCAAACAGGCAGGGACCTCACTACGGATGACATCGGCTTATCACCCACAATCTAATGGACAGACAAAGGCGGTTAACAAATGCCTTGAAACATACTTAAGGTATCTCACGGGTTCTAAGCCGAAACAATTGACTGCTTGTATTGTTTGAGATCTCTCTGATATTTTCCCCTTAGATATTTTTAACACCACCCCACTTTCTCCTAACCTAAATTATTTATTTCTCTAATTAGCTCTATTTTCTGCTTCAACCTGTCATGATTTCAAGTAAGATTATTTCCTTTTTGTTTATTTTCCAAAATTAAGATTTATTGGTAGGTCATATATTGTGATTATTGTATATCTTTATTATATATCTGTTTTGATTTAGTAATATTCCATGGGATATGATTAGTTATATTAGGTAGGTATTGATTATATTAGCATATCTTGAACGGATCTGTAGGAGAAAGTTTAGGGAAACACTGCTCTATATATTTTAATCTTTTGAGAAATAAAGAAGTGGGGTATTTTGTCATGGTATCAAAGCGAGACCCATATACACCTAACATATTGAATCACGGTTGTTGAAGAACCTAATGATGGTAACCGTCAACATAAAACTATCTCACCTAACGACATAACCACTCTTGACAATCCTGGTCACTTGATTATGTAGGTACAATTGAAGGGTAATTCAACTGAGAAGATGACCCGTAAACAAGTATCATGGATAATAGACACAGGAGCCTCGAACCACATGATAGGAAATTTGAGTCATTTACATAACTTACGAGCCATATCTCTCTGTCCTGTTGGTTTACCAGATGAGAGCAATATTGTAGCTACCAAGGAGGGATCTATTATTTTTGGCAGTGATTTTGTCCTTGAGAATGTTTTATATGTGCCTGGATTATCCTGCAATTTAATTTCTGTGTCGCAGCTTATAGATCATTCCAATTATACTATTTAGTTTACTCATAACATGTGCATAATACAGGATCGCACTTCGAGGAAGCTGATTGGTGACGGTGAACGTCGAGATAGACTCTATTATTTCAAAGGGATACCGCTTATTACGGCTTTGAAAGTTGACAAAGGGATGTCTTTGGACCTTTGGCATCAACGATTGGGGCATCCATTTATATAAGCCACCAAGATAGTTTCAGGTATAGATCTTGAGAAAGGTACTGAAAATTTGACTAAATGTTGTGATGTTTGTCAAAGAGAAAAACAAATGAGAAATAAATTCCTTGTAAGTGATTTTAGAGCATCTGATGCTTTTGAATTAATACATTGTGATTTATGGGGCCCCTATAGAAATGTCTCTTCATGTGGAGCATCTTATCTTTTGACTATTGTTGATGATTACTCCAGAGCTCTGTGGATTTATTTGTTGATTGATAAGAAAGAGGTGTAAGTACTTTGAAATTTTTTTTCTCCATGATGGAGCGTCAGTTTAATAAACAAGTGAAAATTATAAGGACCGACAACGGAACAGAATTTACTTGCATGAAAAATTATTTTCTTGAAAATGGAATAATTTTTCAAACATCTTGTACGGGGACCGCACAACAAAATGGACGCGTTGAACATAAGCATCAACATATATTAAATGTAGCTCGAGCTTTGAGATTTCAGGAATGTTTACCTATTGAGTTTTGGGGAGGATGTGTTCTCACTTCTGGTTACTTGATATATAGAACCCCTTCCTCAGTTCTGAATGGAAAGACTCCTTATAAAATGCTTTTTGGGTGTTACCCTACCTATGATCATCTACGAGTGTTTGGATTATTATGTTATGCTCATAAACAAGGGAGGTTCGGCGATAAATTTGATTCTCAAAGTAGGAAATGTATTTTTGTGGGATATCCATATGGGAAAAGGGATGACGTTTGTATGATATAGAAACCAATGAATTTTTTGTCTCACGAGATGTCAAATTCTCAGATACAGATTTTCCTTTTGTTTATCTTTCTAAAGAATACTTGCCTATAATTTCTGGTTTGGGTGGGTCTGATGTTGATTTTGAGGAGGTTGATGATTTGAGAAAAAGAGATGGAGCAAGACATGACGATCATGATGTGCCTGATGCAATACCAGTGCAACATGAAGTTGATGTTATTCCACCAATAAATAATACTTTTGTATAGGAACCAAATGAGCAAAATGATCAAGAATCTCATGAGGAATTGTTGGGTCGAGGTCACATACAGAAAAAACCATCAGTTTTGTTGCATGATTATGTCACTAATACAATATAGAAAATGAGTTCATTCCCACTGACACCTAAACCGCAACATTCTTCAAGTAATTTTTATCTCATTGCACACTATGTGAATTGTAATGATTTTTCTCTACGACATAGAACGTTTCTTGCAGCAATATATGCAGACCGTGAACCTGTGACATATTTTGAGGCAGTAAAAGATGAGCGATGGCGAGATGCAATGCAACGTGAGATACAGGCATTAGAAAAAGATGATACGTGGGAGATAGATGATCTACCACCAAACAAGAAGGCACTAGGTTGCAAATGGGTCTACAAAATCAAGTATCACTCTGATGGCACAGTGGAAAGATTCAAATCTAGGCTTGTAATCTTTGGGAATCACCAAGTTGTAAGGATTGACTACACTGAAACTTTTGCTCCAGTTGCTAAGATGACTACAGTGCGAGTATTTCTTGCGGTAGCTGCTGCAAAGAATTGGGAGGTTCATCAAATGGATGTTCACAACGTATTATATGCACTTGATATAATTTCTGAAGTTGGTTTGTTGGGTGACAAACCTGCTCTTGTTCCTATGGAACAAAATCATCGTTTGGCTTTATCCAATAGTACACTACTTGCGACCCAGAGTCATACTGTCGCTTGATTGGACGATTGATTTATCTGTGCTTCACACGGCCTGAACTGTCTTATTGTGTTCATGTTTTGTCTCAATTCATGCAACAACCAAAGGATGAGTTGCAAAGGATGACCATTGGCATACAACACTATGAGTTGTTCGTTATCTGAAATAGAATCCAGGACAACGTATTTTGTTGAGTAGTAAATGTGACCTACGCCTACATGGATGGTGTGATGCTGATTGGGCTGGTTGCCCATTGACCCGGAGATCACTTATGGGTTGGATAATATTTCTCGATGACTTTCTTATATCCTGAAAGAAGAAAAAGCAACATATTGTGTCCAGATCGTCTGCTGAAGCTGAGTATCGCTCAATGGCTATGACTACTTGTGAATTAAAATGGTTGAAGGGAATTTTATCTAGTCTTAATGTGATACACACTACACCCATGTTACTGCATTGTGATAGTCAAGCTGCTCTACATATATCTCATAATCCAGTTTTTCATGATAGAACCAAACACATTGAAGTAGATTGTCATTTTGTTCGTGATGCCATTATTCTTGGGGATATTGGTCTCAGTTTTGTTCCTACCAATGAGCAACTTGCAGATATTTGTACCAAGGCATTGGAAAAACAACAGTATTCTTTTTTACTTCGCAAGTTGGACATTCGAGATCTTCACGCTCCAACTTGAGGGGGGTATTGTGATTATTGTATATCTTTATTATATATATGTTTTTATTTAGTAATACTCCATAAGATATGATTAGTTATATTAAGTAGGTATTGATTATATTAGCAGATCTTGAATGCATCTGTAAGAGAAAGTTGAGTGAAACACTACTTTATATATTTTAATCTTTTGAAAAATAAAAAAGTGGGATTTTGTCGTGTATATATATATATATATATATATATATATATATATATATATATATATATATTTATATGTGTATGAGTTCTTATTTCTCTTTTAATATTTTTTTTTTTTTTTTTT
>Ga0099824_1003803_pt1 | contig 21948 bp, 7 predicted proteins | sample SiratrowhiteBW_FD_76837 | JGI IMG/M metagenome (GOLD analysis project Ga0099824, IMG submission 76837) | Root nodule microbial communities of legume samples collected from California, USA - Siratro white BW | ecosystem: Host-associated > Plants > Roots > Nodule | place: USA: California... | reverse complement strand
TATATATATATATATATATATATATATATATATGTATATATATATATATATATATATATATATATATATATATATATATATATATATATATATATATATATATCTCTAAAAATCAACGAGGACCAAAGCACTAAACTTTGTTCAAAGTCTCTAGCTACGCCATTGAAAAGTTCTACCACCCCAATAATCAAATCTTCTTATGTAATTGCAGAAACAACTTTCCAAGAACACATTTGACAAATATAGATTTTACATCATTTTCATTTCAAAAGTCTCTTAGTTTCGACATTCCTCTGAATAATCAAGATATCAAACCAAACTTTTTTCGCGTGTGAACCTTCTGCCATGAAATTAATATATACGTGACGCCAGTTCGTGTCTCTTCCAAAAACACCACCAAAAGTGCTTTGACACAAAGGGAATCTTGCGTATCCAAGCTTGAGTTTGCGCATTAAAAAAAAATAAAAAAGTTGAGTAATTTAAAAAAAAAATCATAATATTTTAAAATTTTAAGTTGATGATAATATCATTTTTTTACATGAGTTTTTATTATTATTTGATTGTATTTTTTTCTTTCGATTTTTCTAATAAATGATTTCTGATAATCATCGGCTCAAATGATTATCTTATTTATCAAAAGTTTTTCTGAGATTAGTTTTAAACCAACGTATCTTATTTAAGGATGTAAATAACAATATAAGTAAAAACTGTACAAATTCAATATTTTAAAATTTTAAATTAAAGATGATATTATTCTTTTATATAAGTTTCCTCAGTTGTTATTCTTATTTCATCTATTCGATACTTCTCCCTCGATTTCCCAATGGGACAATTCACAGCTATTAGAGAAACGTGTTATACTACGATATATTAAATTGATAACAAGGAAATTGATTAATGGTTCCAAAAAGAAAAGAGTGCGAAGATATTTTTCTGAGGTTTTGTCTAATTATGTTTGTCGTAAAATAAAGTGACCAAGTGATGTGATATATTATCATGGTACTGTAACTTTCTTGGGCAATAGTGACGTGTTTCTGAACATGGCCAGAACCTTCACCACCACCATTGTGGTTGAGTTGAAAGTCTCATTTGACATGAGATGCATTTTGTTGACCAACTACTCATTTATTTGTTACATAATTAATACGCATATCTTAGTGCTAAACGTTGGTTGGGACCATTTCTGGTACGAATAAAGTAACAACTTGCATTCATTTTAAACCAATAGCTATAGCAAATGATGCAATATAAAATTAATTGTATGTGCTGGAACAAGATTAGAATAATTTACTTGTGCATAAAATTTAGAATAATTATTTTGTATTAAGAAAAATTTGGAATTTTTTTTTCAACAAGAATGTTTTTGGACATTCTTAATAACCCCTTGTTTGTTTTAATCTATCCTTGTTTTTTTAAACCACTTTTTAGTATTTAAAAGAACCCATTAATAACTTAAAACAACCTCTATCACCACTGTATAATTTCATTATAAATAAAAAATGTAATTTTTATTTTTTAAATATCTGCTTATTATTTATTATAATATAACTATATAAACAAGTATTTATTTTTAGAAAATGATATTTTGACATCGTTTTTAAATATACTCCTGTTTAACACATGATGTGGCAAAAAAATAATATTTTAATGAGTTATTGGACTAATATAATTATGAAGCTTTTTTGAAATGTATGACAGTTATGTTCATGGAGTTTTTTTGATTTATATGTGGTTTGCTAATAAATACTTTTGAACTTGTCAAAGTAGAAGTATTTCTAAAAAACTATAAGACTTTTTTAAAATATATGACAGTTGCCTCCAAGTAGTTTCTTGTATTGACATGTGGTTTGCTTAGAAAGACTTTTAAACTCATGTTACAAATATAAAAAGTAGAAACTCCATGCGTTCATATTGCTCTAGTTTTAAAAAAAAAATATAGTCTAGGTGGTTTCATTTGTTTTGACATATGATTTGTTGATAAGTACTTTTGAATTAACATATATAAAAAACAAAAATCTCGTATGTCCATATTTCTTCTCATTTTAAAAAAATACAGTTATAATGTTATGAAAAGTAAGAGCGTAGTCTATTTTAATATGTGATTTCACTGATAAGTAATTTTAAAACCTAAAAATAGAAAACGAAAATCAAATATAAATGTAACATGTAAGTGAATAAAAATTATTATTTTTTCATGTATTAGTATCAAATGGAAGAATTTCAAACTACCATAATCATTTATCTTCTGTATTAATTACAGCGGTTAAGCAAACTAGTTGTAAAATCATTTTACATCTAGTTAATTTTATGTATTATAAATTTTAGTTATATGGACAAACATTGTTTAATTGTGTCCATTACTGCGGCTAATTATATTAGTGGTAAAATGAATTGGTGTATACATATTATGTGGTAGTATTTTAATAGTATGACAGGTTGGCAGCCATTTTTGTTGGTCAAACTCGCCCTTGAAAATAAACAGGGTTGAGTTCACCACCAACTTGCTGCTTAAACAACGCTGATAAATATTGCCGTCAAAAAAACAATACTGAAAATTCTTGGCCAACCTAGGTGGCTACTTCAACATTTAAGACGGTCACACAAAAGTCTCCAAAATAATGCATGTTATGGTGCACTCATATTATTCCACCCACGTTTCTACATGGTTAAATTGAGCCATATTTGGCATGCTAATTGGATTGACCATATATGTTTTGAAAGTGATTCATGTCCCTCACTGCATTATTAAATTAAAAGCCAAAGGTTTGTTTTATATTCATGCACAATGGCTGCAAAATGAAAATATATTATATGTTGAAATTAGTCAAAAAAGTAATGTTGAATTGCTATCATACCCCATCATCCTTCATTTGTATTGTTCCACACCACTATATATACATCCAAATGTTTGAGAGAAAGTGCAGCACACACAAGGTGGAGGAGAGAATACAACACAACACAACACAAACCAAGTGCAAAACAGAAACTAAATACTAGGTTTCTTGGTCTGTGAAAATGGCTGAAGCTAAGGAAATATGGTCAGCACCAATAACCCCTAGAACAGCTTCTGTGATGGGAACACCTGTTGTGGCATCTCCACCTGTGTCATGTCCACCCTCTCAGCTTCACTCACCATCTCTAACTAGGTCACCCCTTCTGCACTCAGAGAATGGAGATGCACCACGTCCTAATAAGAGTAAGACTCCTAAGACACCGAGAACCCCTAGAACCCCACTTAGGCTCTCTAACTTAACTCCAAGGTTTATCACCCCTTTGGGAAGCCCTGTGAGAAAAGCTCTTAGATTCACCAAGCTTGATCCTCAGGATGCTTGGCTTCCAATCACTGAGTCTAGAAATGGTAACAAGTACTATGCTGCTTTTCATACCCTTTCTTCTGGGATTGGAACTCAGGCTCTTGTTCTCCCTGTTGCCTTAACTGTTCTTGGTTGGTAAGTCTCCAATATAATTTTAATTCTTTGATATTCCAATGATAACACACATGCTACCTGTGGTTTCTTTTATTCATGCTACCTGTGGTTTCTTTTATTCACTTTCTTTGTTGGTGTTAGTAATTTTTTCTGTGTTGCTTCTTGTTTAACGTGTGTTTTTGTTTTCAGAATGAAAAACATCAGTCATTTTTGTCTGCAAAAACTCAATTATTTGACTGAAAATTATGAAAAGTATCTGTGTCGAATTGAAAAGTTTACTCAAATTTTACATTAAATATTTTTCAAGGTAAAAACATGTGAACATAAATTGTTTCACTTCATCAAAAACAATTTTGTAAACGTTCATTTAGAGATATTTAAATTTCAAGTAGAAGAACTAAAAACTATCTGCAATCCCAAAATGATAAAATTTTCCTTCTTCACTTAATATATTAGAATATCTAATGTGTCAAATTACAGTTACAATACTTGGTAGGTAAAAGTATAGCTGGAATTATTATTAAAAAAACAATAATAATAACAACTTGTCAACTTGTACTATATAAAATGACAACATTCTATTATAATAGTAAACGATGCACGTTCCATGTAGTCTTCTGGGATGTTTCTCTTCTTGTTTTGTGTCATTATTCAATGTTTCTTTCTGTGCTCAATTATTTGATTTCAAATAAAATGCAAAAGTGATGTGTTTTATGGCCCCACTGTGATTTGTTTAAAAGCAATTGTATTATTTTGAAGTAACATGTTTTTGGTGTTTGTAGGACATGGGGAATCATAAGTTTGACTCTGGCTTTCATATGGCAACTCTACACCTTATGGCTTCTGGTCAATCTTCACGAGTCAGTGGAGCAGGGTGTACGCTACTGTCGATACCTTCAACTTTGTGGTGCTACCTTTGGTACGATTTCAACATTTGTTTACTATAAGTTATTTTTTAACTTCATATTATTATTCTAACTTCAATAACGTTTTTAACCAAAAAAAATAACTAAATTTAAGAAGTGTGTACATATAAAGAAAAAAAAAACTATAAATTATGTGATACTGTGAAGTTGTTAATTTGGTGGGATGATGTGTTGTTGCAGGAGAGAAACTTGGGAAATTGCTAGCCCTGTTCCCAATATTGTACCTTTCAGCTGGAACATGCACCACACTGATCATCATAGGAGGATCAACTGCAAGGACATTTTATCAAGTGGTGTGTGGTGATTCATGCACTGCCAAACCAATGACCACTGTGGAATGGTACTTGGTGTTTACCTGTGCAGCTGTGGTGCTATCTCAGTTGCCAAACTTGAACTCCATTGCTGGGATATCACTCATTGGAGCTGTCACTGCTGTAGGGTACTGTACCTCCATTTGGATTACCTCAGTATCACAGGGTGCCCTAGATGGTGTGAACTATGATCCTATAAGGGGTGGAAGCAGTGTTGAAAACGCCTTTGGTGTCCTTAATGCATTAGGTATAATTGCCTTTGCTTTCCGGGGCCACAATCTCATCCTTGAAATTCAGGTAAGGGAACATCATATGTTGAATTTTATACTTTTTTATATTCCTCTCACCTACTTGAATTTAATGAAACCATAAGAGCAAAGAACAGAATAAGTTGTAGTTGTCACTAGTCATAGAGTTACATAAGCAGAAAGAATTTGAGGTTTATTTACCTTTTATCTCTTGACTTGGTAGAATGAAATATGTACATTGCTTAGTTGACATTAGAGCTGCTTTCAAAGTAGAGATCAAAGTTGTTGAAATACTTGTATAGAACTGGTCAAACATACATTAATTATTGAAGTTAGCTGAGGACTTTGTTTTCTGTACTAATTAATAAATAGTCTACAATGATGTTCCAACATGGAAGAAAGTCATGGAATCAAGATAAGCATTGCGTGTATAACCAATCTCATTAAAAAGAAAAGATAACAGTTAGTTGAGTTGATGACTTCATTGTTTAATGATATGAAAGTGGCTTTCATTGCCACTACCAGCCAAATCTCAATTATTTATTTTTCAATGAATTCAGCTAAGGTTAAGAAAGTCACCATCACTATAGTTAGGTAGGTGGATTTTTTTTTTTTGGTTGGAAACATTAACTAATCAAATAAATAAAAATCATTTCTTGTTAGAAATGCAGCATCATCTTGATTATTAAAAGTATTCTATTTTTGTTGCAGTCCACCATGCCTTCAAGTGAGAAGCACCCTTCACATGTGCCAATGTGGAAAGGGGTGAAGGTTTCTTATGCACTCATTGCAGCATGCTTGTTTCCCTTAACCATTGGTGGCTACTGGGCTTATGGCCAATTGGTAAGTATTCATCTTATCTTATTATTTTATATGAACTAAAATTGAACATATTTTTTGGAATACTACCATATAGTATAATATATTCTAATGTGTTAAATGTTATAAAAATTTACAGATTCCATCAAATGGAGGAATGCTGACAGCTCTATACCAATTCCACTCCCATGATGTGTCAAGATTTGTGCTAGGATTGACAAGTTTTTTTGTGGTGGTGAATGCTTTGTGCTCGTTTCAAATCTATGGCATGCCAGCATTTGATGACATGGAGTCACAATACACTACAAGGATGAAGAAGCCATGTCCATGGTGGCTACGTTCATTGATTCGTGTGTTCTTTGGGTTTATGTGCTTCTTCATAGGAGTGGCTGTTCCATTTTTGTCTCAGTTGGCAGGGTTAATTGGAGGAGTGGCATTGCCTGTGACATTCGCGTACCCTTGTTTTATGTGGCTAAAGACAAAGAAGCCAAAGAAGTATAGTGCGATGTGGGGCCTGAATTGGTTCTTGGGGACATTGGGGGTGTGTTTGAGTGTGGTGTTGGTTGCAGCTAGTTTATATGTTGTCATTGATACTGGTGTTAATGTGAGCTTTTTCAATCCTCAGTAGTGAAAACATAAAGGGGAAAGAAAAAGTACTAGGAAATTATGTAAGAGAATTGTGTCTTTTCTTTCTTTCTTTTTTCTTTGTTTTCTTTCTTTTTTGATAAATTCAAATTTGTACCCCACTTTGTGGTAATGGGCTGATTTGTCCTAATAATGATATTTGTATAAATATCATTAACTACATAAGGGGAGGGGAAGGTAAATTAAGGTTGTATAAATTTCTTGTTTGGAAATTGAAAAATACTTAAATAGAGGTTGAAAGCCTGGAGTTCTTTTTTTTTTTTTTTTTACTTTTAGAAATTAATGTGGTCATCACCTTATATATTTTTAAGGACTCAAACATTTTTTACCATAAAAATTGACAGTATAAAAATTATTTATATTTTTCAATATTATGCAATGCTTCTGTTACATTAAATGAAAAGATATGCATTACATAGTTTAATAGTGTATTTATTATTTGTTGATATGAAATGTATATTGAATATAATAAAATTGTGTTTTTAATGGAAATATAATATACGCAATGATATTGTTAAGCTATACTCCCGCAAGGCATAAAAGAAGAAAATTTAACCACTACATGCATTATTATATTTAATAATAAAAAGATTGTATTCATAAGAATTTTGATATTTAAAAGTTAGGATATAAATCAAACCCGGATGGGAACGGGTCTGCAAAATACATATAACAATAATTAATTTTGTTACATGTTCCGTTATATTTAATATAGTTTCACATCATTTAGAAGTCGATACTAAAAATAATTTAAATATATTTTTCTTCCTTAATCCTTTAAGACGTATTTTAAAGACAAAATCATGAAAGAACAATCGAATTCTAAAGCAAACAATATCTCAAATATAAGTGATTGATCCTAACGATCTCATCTAAACCAATAGTAAAAAGTATAAAAATTTAAATAAATCTAATCCTTTTTAAAAAAAATATTTTTATTTCATAAACATTAATAAAGAATATAAATCTATAAACTCAAATTATAAACAATTATTTAATTGTTAATATTTTCTTTATTCTGATTTTATTTTGATGAATGGACTATAAATAAATTTAACAGACATGTATGAGTTAGATATCATAATATTTTTATTTACTTAGGTTAACGAATATTTAATTAAAATTTACATATAGAGTTTGATGAGTTCCTTCATCAAAATTTGTGCCCAGTTTGATTTGAATCTTTTATGACAGGGAGATCTAATGATTGGAAGGTGAAAGAACTTGTGAATTAGACATTGTCTTTCATACTTTATAAATAGAGTTGGATCCTTATTAGTTGAACCACTTGTGTTTTTTAACACATTCGAGATTCAAGGTGTAAATAATATTCTCACAACTGAGGTTAGTCATGTATTTTTTGTTAAGCTTTTCAAAGTCTTCAGGTGGGTACTCTTTAGGAGATTCTAGTGAGTTAGTAGCTATTCTTCAGGTGGGTACTCTTTAGGAGATTCTAGTGAGTTAGTAGCTATTGTAGAGAGAGTTTGGCCTCTGGTGTTGGCGAATGTCAGGTAGATGCACTTGGTAGGATTGAGATCTTAGTAAGTGATTTAACTAAAAATGTTTTCCCTCTTTGATCGGTTATGAGTAGGTAAATACCAAGGTCACCCAATACTTCTCTAAATATTGTTGGTCACAATGGATGTCAAAGAGGACGACATAATAGCTTTTATGCAATGTATCACCATCAACAATGAATGTCATGGCTGAAAGGTAACAAATCTAAGTCCTTTTGTATGTATAGTTGTTTGCTCTCAGATGTCCATGTCCAACTACCCTTCAACAAGTTTATCATAAGTGTTCTATGCACCCTAAATGTGGCTCCAACCCATTTACACCCAAACTCAAGGCCTTACTGTAAGCCTTATGACTTATATGCGAGATGTTAGAGTTGTGTCCTACCCTAAGTGTTTTACACTATTATATTTCTCAGTCCGGATCGACTGGTTATCTCTAGTAGGACAACCCAGTGCATGCTTGTTTGCGTTCTATACCTTACCCTATAAAAATTTTAAGAATGGTTTTTTCAAAGTCATAGTTGAGCCCCCGATTAAAACACTTATTTGATGGGGACAAGTCGAAATTCCGATTTTACTAGACTTAGAATCCCGTCCAATATCAATCCTAGGCGAGGTCAGCAATGACTGAGGAGGATAAACAAATCTTTACAGCCTTAGATATTTTTCTGAGGAAGCTACCCGCTTGGAAGATACTCTTGATTCATATTTCTCCTCAACTATGAATGAATTTGAATGATATGTTTCGTCTTTTATTTTTGGTGTCTTTTCAGTCAATGTTAACTTTGTTGAATGTTTCTTTGGTTTCTAGGAATAATAGTTTAAAACACTCTCAATTTCATGCAAGTGCTGAAGTGTCTTCGGTTGAAAAAGAATTGCCAACTAAGAAGGTCTCGTATGCGTCAACCCTACTACTCTGTAAGGGACTCCCATGTCTATACTTTATAGTTGATCTCGCCCTTCCTCCTCCAATGGATAAGAAGCACAAAAGGAAGGAGAGATTGAAGAAGCACTTCTCGTCAAGGAGGTCGCCAAAAAGTCCTAGCCTTCTACATTCAAATAACATAGGATCCCTTCTTGGCGGAGACTCGACATTTATGTCGAGAAAGGGGTGATCTCCTTGGCTTCATTGTAGGAACTCGTGGTGGCATGCCTTGAGATGCAAATTCAGGTACTTGCCTTCACCCGAGTGCTTGGTGTTCAGATTTCCAAGGCTTCAGAGGTGCAAAAACTAAGAGTTGGTTGAGTCCACCAACTTGCTCAAAGCTGCTTTGGAGGCGAAGGCCTCCCTACATGAACTGCTGAAGAAATCAAAGGTTGATCAAGGAGGCACTAACAAGTGAAAAGACCTCTTGGAGGATGAGGTGCCTCATCTTGGTCGTCAGACTCTTTAAATCTGACTCGGATTGGTATAAACAAGTGGTCCTATCATTAAATTTCACCTCTATTTCTAGTTTTGACTTAGAGCTCTTCAATATGTGATATTGAGCTTTGGGGGCTAGTAGACAAGATGGACAAGTGCATCTCCGTCCGACATAGCACAAGAGAAGTCAAGAACGTCTCGACCAAAAAAAAAAGGTAAAATTTTCTTTTGAAAAACATAGAACACTCAAGATCAAACTTATTAGGTAAGTATATTTGATCAAGATCACACATATGTTAAGATGGTGTTGAGATACTGTATCAAATATCTGTAAGAAATCTATAATGATAATTAAAATCATGACTAACATTAATTAAATATCCTAATGTAATATCAAAATTAATTAAAAAAATTGTGAAAATTCATATCTACTATAAACAATATTCTTACTCGTCTTTATAAATAATATAACACCAAGTGATGAATATAAATTTTAAAATCAAATACGAGACAAACAATACCGACATATAATTTTTTTAAAAAAACACAACTAACTAAAACATATCTCCAGTATCCATTAAAAAATATCACATTAGTTAATATTTTTACATTAAAATAGGATTGCAGTTAGTTATTTGTGCTACCAAAATTATATTATTATATTACCTTATTCTATTTTATCATAAAAAATATAATATAGTGTATATATGGTGAAAGAAAAAAATGATTTAAGGATAATAAGTTATTATATTTATACCTTTTCACTAGCTTACTTCTACTACCGTTAATATTATCACTATTTTTGTTATTCGTCTTATTATCGTTATAGTTATGCATAACTCTCGTTTATATTATCTTTGTCAAGACTTTTATCACTCAATATGCTTTCATTACTTTTGTACTATCTTACTCATTATCCCATTATTATCATTATTATAAACGCTACTTTCATTATATTTATTACGAGTGCTACCTTTACCTATTAATATCCAATACTTATCATTAAATACAACAAGCATACAATAAAAACCATATTTTATTCCTATCTTATCATATTTTTATCCCCTCATAAATGGTATATCATATCTTGTTATCAAACTAGTCCTTACAAAATTCGACGTGTATGAACACGTATCAGATACTACTGGCCGCCATCATCGCTTTAGAAGTTAGAACGCGGACCAACTGTGACGTTGCCCCTTTGAAGTCACCTCTTTTCTTTGAAATGCAGTAGCCTATTTTTCAAAATTTCCTAATAAACCGTTCGCTGCCTTTGACCGTGCCACTGCACTACCATGGCTGCTTGACATGACATAAGGTTTTATACCAGTTCATATTAAGCCCCGGTTCTACGACTGACATCAGAACCAATACTCTATGATTCTATTTTTTTTTTAGCGTGAAAATTATAAGTTTATTAATTTATCAAACTTTTTTTTTATGTAAGAAAGCAATAAATGAGTTATTCAGACCTTGGGAGTGTTTTCAGCTTCTGTGTACGATCGGAAAGAAAAGTCATGACAAGCAGATTTCACAATAATAAAACAAAAAAAGTAAAATATTGTTATCATATAACTGACAATATTTAACACAGAGTCTTGTGTGTATCAAGAATATAATAAAATTTAAGTAAAATAAAAAAAATACTTTTATTAAGTGAAATTTTAATCATCGTGTAGCTCTGTTTACTCAGGTAAACAGACCAAAGACAATAAACACAAAAAGGCCAGGTAGGTAACTATTTTCTCTACTTTAACCTGTATAGTTTTCTTTTCAAGGCAATATTAACATATTATAAACTATGTTCCAGGCCAGCAAAATCTAAATTAAACTATCATATAATATTAACTATTGTAGTGAGTCGTACACAATATTATCAACATTTCTTAAATAGGGTTGTTAAAAAACTAAATCAAACAGAACTCTTTCTATATAAAAAAATTAACTAAACTGTTTAAGAACCAATATGAACCAAACTATAAAATTTATTTATTCTTTAAAAGGGGTAATAAGATTCTCTTCCTTCCAATATTAATGCCAAAAATATTGATTGAATTCAGAACAGTCTAATTCAGCTCAAGACAGAGTTCAGTTTGAATTTAACAAAACAATTCATCAAACTAATAAATAGTTTAATTTTAAACTTTTTAATTCAATTTGTTCAGACGAACTTGTTTTATAATTTAGTTCTCGAACAATTCAGTCCAATTTAATTCGGAAATGAAATAGTAACCCGATATATTCCAATACACACTCCTCAAGAGTGTTAAAGACTTTGTTTTGACATAGGCCATGACAATCTCACGAGTATTTTATACCTCCTAATATAATGAAAGCAATTGTGCAACATGCTGCCACTTCTAGCAACCATGGATGAGGCTAGATAAGGTCAAAACTAAGTGTATGGGGGTAAAAATAAGAGAACTAAGAAGAGTATTAAACACGTGTTAAGCCAAAGCCCACCATGAAATGGAGGATACCGCACCCCCTGTGCAAGCAACTAAGGTGAATACTGTATTTTCTATGGTGTTCCACGGCGACAGCAATAGTCAGTTTGATAATAGCTAGGTATCCAGGTCTACAAACTAACAAGTAAAGACAAAACAACACACTACCACTGCAACTGTACATCAAACTTGGAACTCTACCTCCAAAAATTAGGCAAAGAATGAATAGTAGAAGATAAATCATAAAGCAAACTGCCTAATGATAACATCTATCCGTCTAAGCAAACGGACGCATATCGACATACTTCTGAGATTTCACAAATAAACTGTTGGACGAAAAGACTTCTACTTATACAAAAAACCATCAGCAACATCGACACGTTAAAACATCCAAGCATGTGTACGGCCTTGATTTTTCCTCTATCTCTTGAGGGGTAGGCAATGCTTCGAATCTATATATGGCGCTCCTTGCACAGCAGAATTAGTATAAATTTCTTAGAACTCCTCCACTGAATGGATGCACTCTTTCCGGAATTCCCCTGAAGATTAATTGGATGCGTTTATCATAGATATCCCCAAAACATAGTTGGCAAGTGAAAAAGATTCCCAAAATCAGAGTTCAACCATATGGCACCAACGTATATATGTTGCTGATGCTGATAAAAACTAACACAGACACACACGTATATATGATGCTGATATGTTGAATCCAAAAAAAGAATCAAATTCTAGCAAAATGTTTTATTTATTAATTTAAGGTAAAATATGAAATCCTACAAAAACATCAGAAAGCTAAGTTATCTAACCTTAGATAGTGAATCCGTCTTCTCCTTACAAGTTCAAAGGTAGTCTGATTTGTTAAAATAAGATAACTGCAGAAAAGACAAAACAGTTGTCATTGTAAAACAGAATACTTGACTATACATTCAACATAATGGAGAGAAAGGGTCAGAGTGTAAAAGAGGAAGAACAAGTTCAAGATTTCATTTTACAAGTGGTTATATTGGCAAAACAGCTGCTAAGATTATATTATATGCGAAATGAAAATAGTAGCAAACTCGCCGAATACAAACCACTAAGAAATTCCAATATTCATCCTTTATTAAACTAAACATCATAAATTGGGTTCTAATATCAGGAGTATTAGATTTAAGTTTAACTCCTCCTTAAAGCAAATATTTTGTCATAATGACATCTCTAGTTAGTCTTTGTTTGACAAAAGATATGGCTTCTCAACTCCTACTTTTTGTAGCATCAAGGTGATGGAATGAAAAGATACAAGGATATAAAACTAAAGTTACCTATGAAATAGCAGTAGGAGGAGAAGAAAGATGAGACAAACTGACAGAGTGATCAAGAGTAGTATCAATATTGCATCCCGCCACCTGAGAGCAAAAAAAGTAACGATCTAATGTCAAAGTACAGAAATAAAGAAAGAAAGGGCATTGGATTCTTTCCCTTTTGTTTATGGAAGACCTCAAGATAAATTTAAAATGTAAAATTGAACAATTAGCCTTACCTTTATGTCAAGAGTCACCTAATCCTAGAGAGGGTAGGGTGACCTTTGGCGTAAAAGTATAATTATTGGCATACACAAGGTAGTAAACCCCCCACCCCCACCCAAATATTCTTGTGCGTAACTTTCTCCAATAGAGAATTTTTCAAATGAAGAAGATTTTACAAAACTGGGAGTTTCAATAATCAAGATATCATACCAAACCCTTGTAATGTGAGCCTTCAGGTATGAAATATACAAGACTCCAGTCCAAAGGCACAAAGCTGTCTCCTCAAAAAGGTACCACCTAAGTGTTTTTGGACAAGAAGGAAGAAAAAATCATAGTGAGAGAAATATATGTAGACTAAGATATATACAAAAATAATAAAATAAGTAACTTCCTTGTACAATGCTGGCATATTGATTACAAAGGAAAACATAGCAAAATCTACACAAGGATGTATATATAGAACTTCCTTATATAAGCCATAAAAATAATCTCATTCACAAATTTCACATGACAAGTCTCCAAGCATGGTAAACTACAGTGCTTACACTAACACATATATAGAGGAAGCATATCAAGTGAGAATTGTTCTCGTTTGAAAGGCGAATCATGATCATACAATATCAACAGACCCTGGCTCTGTTGCTTGAGTGTGGTACGTGACTTATCTTAGTCGTAGCCATCCGTGAACAATTGTATGGCCAAGATTTGTTGTTCTCTTAACTAAGAACGATTCTCACTTAACATCCATTCTCTACATAGAGTGAGAGAAAAAAAGTATAAAACTATCAATAATTTACTTAAAGCTAAGTAGGACATATAACTAAATGTGAAAATAAAAGTAGATATACAGAGAAAGTAAATATATAATGCAAGGACAACAATTAATTAAGTTTCTAAATATGTTTCTGACTTTATCCACTCATCTCCTGCCCTTTAAATAATATTGAAAAAAGAAGACTGAGAATGTCATCATAATGAAACAGACAAAAGACATTCGACTGCTAATTAGCAGTGATTGAATTTCCAGGCCACTGATCCTTCATCTGATATCAAGACTAATTACAAATGACATAATAATATCATCAAGCAAAAAAAATCAAATATTGGTGAAGGTGGAATTTAATAGCTTAGACAAAGTCTACAGTAGAAAAATCTAGACAAATGTAAATTATGAATTTCACATCCAACATAATAACTCACCAAAATTTACAGTGATTACCCTGTCCAATGCAGTTACCAAGCCAAACACAATGATGATCAAATTGAAGAACACACTTGTCACAATCATGACAATGCTTCGCTCGTGGAGGCTGCATAATGGAACAGAATAATTGATCATCAAAATCTAGATGTTAGACTATTAGAGCCTGAAAGTCATTGAGAGTAGAAGGAGCTCCTAACGTGCTAAAAACCTTAAAAGTAATTATATAACACAAGGAAAATGTAGTTTATAAAGTGTAGCTCAACCTATCTTTTCATTATCCGTGGAAATATTGCTTTCTCATGCTTCTAATACAGGCAACCAATCCAGAGAGAAAAAATATATTCCAGCATTTTTACTACTGGGTTTTTTCTGTCATGAACTAATCACAAAAAAGAAAGCATTCACATCATGCTGACTTCTTTCTGTCACAAGGCAACCGGAATTCATATCACAAATGATAAAACCAAAAACCCAAAATCCACTTTTCACAGATACAACATTGAGAGTAGCATCAGGGAATGACTAACAATATTATTAAAATTGTACTTAATTATTCAGTAAAGATGCTTCAAGACATGGAAGCGTCAACCCTTGGTTTCTTACATCCTTACAGTGAATTATCATGATGCTATACAAAATGAATATGGAGAACTAAAACTATCAAATGAATGCAAAACCATCACCCAAAGATGAATTGAAGAAGCAATACCATAGGAAATAGCATAGACAATAACATAATGCACATTATAGAATACTAGAATGTCATTTGCAATACCTGCTCCAGATTGCAGTAGGTGCATGTCCATGTTCTGCAATGAGAAGTAAGCCATAAATAACAGTTCATGAAAATTTAACCAGCAGTGACAGTCCGATCTACCTGATTGATGATCCCAAAGGATACAAGTCCGCCACTAACTTTGACCAAGACGTTGTACTGCTTCCTGAAAGACCTCTTCCCAATTGATTTCCCTCCACGGAAACAACCAAACTCCCATTTCTGCTCGAAGCTGATTGACTTTGCTTGAGCAATATAAAATTGGAAATACATAGTTAGGCGAGACCAGGAACATAACTTTACTTCACATGTCATTACATCCCTTTTCCTTATAGTAAATTTTATACAGGAAAAGTAGGGTTACCTACCTGGATGTGTCTGATGTCTTTTTGTATGCCACATTTCTATCATTAGCAGCCATCATGGCATCAAGAACGTTGCTGCACACAGAAAATTAGCAAAGGAAAATAAATCCCATCAGGTAGACAAACAAGCGAAAATACTGCAATTCCTGATCACACTCGTTATTCAGTTCATCACAAGTAAGCAATTGTTTTATTACCCTGGAGAAGAAAGAGAGGTAGCAAAGTACTGAATTAAAGTAACAACGAACAGCAGCAAGTATAAAGCAGTGTACCTGACAGAAAAGGCAAGTAAAAAACAGAAAATCAGAAAAACTACAGCAATAATCCAAAACTTCCATAACTTGTATGGTACATTAGTCGTGCATAATACACAACGCAGAAAATGCAACTTCAATCTATATCAGAAAAGACAAAACACGAGTAGGGAGCACTCACCACGGTTCCTTCTTAGTGTTTTCGATCAAATCCCGGTCAAACAAGAAGAGCACGCCAGCATAAATGAGGTGAATCGTCACTAAGGCCAACTTCAAGCACAACGAAGACCTCCGACCTGAAATTCAGCAACAGACATTTACAATGAGGAAAAAATTAAGCTACCACAAAAACATTTACAGGAAAAGGAAATTAAATTCCGATAAAGGAAAGATTAAAGTTCAAAATCAACATAAAACAAAATTCAGTGTTGCTTTCTCGGGAACCGAACAGTGTTACCAGGATCGGCGAGACATGGAAAAAATCGGAAGCAACGATCCATTGGTTGATCCCACGGGGAACGCGCAGGGAAGCACACACTGGCAATCGTCATGAATTAAAGCGAAACCGCGGAAGCAATCGAGCAAACGATCCACATCGGAGATTCGCGAGTGTGTTTCCGGGAAAATCAATTTTCTCACTGAATCGAACTTTCCCGAGAAAACGACCCGCGAGAGTGGAAGAGAGCGAAAGGTGTTGGGAGTGATGACGGTTGGAATTTATAAGAAGCGTATACTAGTTTAACTAGCCAACTCTGACGAAGAAGAGACGATAGAGGGAGGGTGCGCAGGGCGCATCCTTGGCGTAACTTAGCGCTCTCTAGGGCCAAAGGGAAATCTGGTGAGACTGTTAGTTGTTGTTATCATTAGTTGTTAACGATTTTGTTATTATTTGTAAGAATTTATCGAAACCAGTTAATCTGGATCACAACAATTCTTCAACGTGTGAAGACTGAAGAGAGATGTTAAAGAAGAAGGTAATTCTGTTGCATTTCACAATAAAACATAAAAAATAATAGTAAAATTATTTATGTTTCTCCCTCTAATTTATTTTATCTCCCCGGTTTTAAATTCTTTTTCACCTAATAAATATGTTAGCAAATAGATTTTTTTTATGTGAATAATTAGATATTAATTTGTTCTCTTATTTCGTTAGTTTGTAAGAATGCGATGGTTAAGCAACAGTTTCTCTCCCATGTTTAATTTATGACTTACGAAAGAATTTAAATTAGTATTTAATTAGACTAATATTGAAAAAATTTATAATTATTATTGTTCTGACCAGTGAGATTTTTATAGAGTCATTCAAATAGAAAATTTTCTTTATTTTTCTTTGAGAATTATCTTATTATGATTGATTTTATTATTCTTTTATTAATTATGTTCAGGATATTAACCGATTCAACCTAACTATGCTTAAGTGAATATTCACACGTTAGTTATGGCTATATACTCTTGTTTGGTTTTAATAATTTTAACAATTTATTATTATTATTATTATTATTATTATTATTATTATTATTATTATTATTATTATTATTATTATTATTATTTAACTAGTAAATTTATTGGATTCACATTTTATACAAAACATAGTTAATGCTTGAATAGGTCTATATTGCTTGGTCTGTTTTTGGATAAAATGATTTTCCTTCATATTTCTCTTTTTACTAAGTATACCCCTTAGGCTTAGGAGAGGATAATTATATTAAAAAAAATTCAATCAATTTAAAAAACTATCCAAATACTTATCCACACGTAAAATAACATGAAAAAAGTAATATAAAACTATTTTATACACTATAATATAAATATTATTATGCATTTTAATAATTTGTGTAACATTCCTAAATTTTATCTTCTACACAATTATAATATACAAATAATTAATAAATATAATATATACATGTCATGTTTAAAAGTAATTCAAAATATAACTATCGAGGTTTTATATTTAAATACAAAAAGAAAAGTAAACATGCATAAAAAAAATCATACACTTCATCAACTCATGGAATAGTTTCAATATCTGTCAAATCATCTATTCACCTGTAATACATAATTATTATAGTAGATTTAAAACAAAGACAAATATTACACACAAAAAAAGGGTAAGTTAAACAAAGATAAATATTACATAAAAGAAAAGGGTAAGCTAGAGAGTTTAAAATGTATAATTTCTTTCTTAACTAAAATATTACAATTTAAACGCTCATCAATCATCTCATACATCATATTATCATTTTCATTTCTATACAATAACACATGATACACATACATTGACTCATATACCAAGATACTTATACTCTACTTCTAGAAGACTCGTGCATTGAATTAGATTTAAAGGTCTGCACCTATCACATTACCCCCACAATGTGAGTCCATACAATCACAACATATGACAGGGCTAATCCATATCGTCTGAGACAATCAATTTTTGTTCACACTATGACGCAATCATATGAACCTCATTCGACTTTACCACCTGATAATCTTCATTCATATTATTCTAATATATAAGCAGAGTCAGGATATCTCCTTATTACAAATCAACAAACAACACACATCCTAATCGACCTAGACATGAGTATTTTCTTTCCTGAAAATATTATTCCTTGATCATGATCACCTCAATCAATACTTTAACATATCATATAATGTGTATATATCTCCACTCATTCATCCATTCACTTCTCAATTTTAATCTCAATTACCTCAAGAATTTCATAATCATCAATATTATTCAATCTCAATCATGGTTCAAAAATCATTCATTTATCTTAAATTCACAAATTTCATCACAAAAGACTCAAACAAGCAAAATAGAGTAAATTAAGTATTTTTTTAGCTTGAGTGAAACTCTCATCGCTTGAGTGAAAATTTGCTCTCTTGAGCGAAAATGAACTCGAGAGCAAGTCTAGTTCTAATATTATTTTCGCTTGAGCAAAAAACTCCTCGCTTGAGTAAAAATGAACCTGAGATAAAATCTCCCTTTTCGCTAGAGCGAGAAATCTTATCGTTTGAGCAAAAATATTAGAAAACAATTTTACCAAAAGCTAACTACTAGAAAATACACTCACCATTCAAGTTTACTTACAACTTTCTTATTCTAAACCCAATTACAACTTTAATTCGTTATTTTTATTAAATTACCTGCAAATTTCTTTATTAAGAATTTCTTCCATTCCAAAATCAATCATACTACCAACTAAAGTCAAATAAATTATTCAAATAGTTTCAACTTATTTAAAAGAACTAATTTCATTCAACTAACTTATCATCAAGAATCAATTAACATACCACAACGTATCTTCATCACATTTTTAACTAAAGAATCAAATTTTATCTAAGCCTTCCAATCCTTCTAAATTCATCATTTTATTCAACCTAGTATAAATTCATTTCTACACACTTCTTCAATAACATTTCAATCCTTCCATTACATAAAAAATCAACGTATCTAAATATAAAATACCAATCTTTGAACCTACACTTATAATCAGTTTAAGTCAATACATTTAGTTCAATAATCCATCCACACTCATAACATCATCACAAGTCATATTCACTCTTAGTTCTATTAAAATCAATCTATGAATATTTATTTAATTATTATTCCATTACTTAATTAAGTCAATTAATCATATGAAATTAAACAATCAAATTCATTCAATGATCAATGACCAGTTCAACAAGAAAGACTTGAATACTCATAATCAAATATTCATACATTCAAGCCTTCTATCCGATGATTCTATTTGAAAATAGCTAATTAGTATAAAACATACAACTAACTTTCTTTACCTAGCTTAAGCATAACACTTTTCAAAAGAGTTCTCAAATCTATAATTCACAAAGGATCTCCTAACATGCACCACAGAGCTCTGATCAAAGATCAGACTACACTATTATGATCATGAACTAACAGAGACCAATCCTGATGTTCTAGATGTCACATGCATACTAGATTGCTAGGATAGCTGAGAACACTGAAAAACAAACTCGAAGAAAATAAATTTACCCTATTCAAACATATGATTAGATACTTTTGCTCTACTCAACATCAAAAATTTAGGAGTGACTTCCGATTATTAGTCTGAAGACAGGTGGGACTAGAATTTTAGAAAAAGTGTAAAAGAGAAAAAATAATTCTAATATAAAAAGTCAATGACTTTATAATAATGAAATCTCAATAACTTATTTTTCTATTTATATAAATTTTTTATTTTATTAATAAAATATTTAAATATCACTAATATTACTTATACTAAGATTAATCTCCAAATCCTTACATAGTATTATTCTAAAATAAGTTTACAGAATCCTACAATTTACTTACTGTAATTTTTGGAAACGTGTTTGTTTGAAAATGACATCAAATCTCAGCCCCGCTTGCTTAAAAAAGTTATTATTAGCAGTGTGAAATTGGTAAGTTATGTTTCAAATAGTTAAATGTTTAAAATAATCTATTATACGTAACTCTATACCATATACGATAATCTATGTTATATAATTATAATAATAATAATAATAATAATATCTTAAAATTTTCATTTTCTTACCCGACAAATCTTCAGGTTCACAAAATTAGCTTCTTTTTTTAAAAGGAATCTTTTACAAAAGTATGTTATTATCCTCACCCAATATCCAAAATTATAAACAACTTTTTGTCCGAAAAAACAACTATAATCTTTAAAATTGCTATTTCCTGTAGAAGAATAAAATCAGTTTCCACAAAGAAATAGTGGTTTGTACTAAAAAAAATAGAAAAAAGAGCATGTGTTTATTGATTTAAAACACGTGGTTTCTATTTGAGATGAGGTATGTTGCATAATGTAAATATTAATAATATTCGAAGAGGAATGTAAGACAAATTAGTGGTCTAAAAGCTACACGTGTAAAATCCAAATAAGTACCAGTGCCTAATTTCGGGTAATGGGTGTCCTTTGGCTATAAGCACGCACATTCAACTTTCTTTTATTATTATTTTAAGTAGAACTTGGTGAACTTCAAAAGATGTTGGTTTATACCATTAGCATGTATCCAAGGGATCAAAGAATTGACCCTAGTTCTTGTTGTTTTTCTCTTTCTCTTGGTTAAATCTTCACTGTTTAATTCTTGTTTATTGAGTTAGAAGAATCTGATAAACAACATGAAGTTTGTTGGCATTCTTAAAAGGTTGATTTATTTAAATTGGTGTTCGTTTTAAAATGTAATTTATCTTTACAAAATTAATTTAGAAGATGAGAATTATCTCATTTATATATTATAAATTAATTTTATCCCTAATTTATATAAAATCTTAAATAATATTTAAATAAAATTTATTATATTATTAAAAAAATTGTTTAAACGATAAACCAAAAAAATTTAGATGAAATGTTGAATAATTTATTTGTGATGGTGTTTAGTTATAAGTTTTATATAATTTTTTAATCCATTTTTAGTTTTTAGCTTTACAAATTAGATTTTTATTTAGTTTTATTGGATTTATTTTAATATTCTGGGAGCATTTTTTTGAATTTCAGAATGTTCAGCAAAATAAATAAAATACCAACTAGCTTAATTAATATTAGTAAAGCCAAAGAAAAAATATATATTGAAACTGCCAAAGCAGTAAAAAGAAAATAATATTCAACAAAAACGTGCTTAGGAGATTTTCTAAATCCAATACCTTCTAGTGTCATGAGGTAGATTATACAAAACAAATCTTTTAGGGTTTGTTTGGATTGGAGAGTGGATTTGAGGGAGTGGATTTGAGATTATTTAAGAGGAAAATTTGGTTGATTGGATTAAGAGAAAGATGGTAAGATTTAAGTGAAAAGTTTATAAAAGTTTGTGAGTGATGAGATACGTATAGTAAATATTTTATTTATTTATAATATTTTATTTATTTAATATAATTGATAATATTTTAAAAAATATAAAATTATTAAATTACATAATTATTTTTAAAATAAAATTTAATTTATTAAAAAATATATTAATTTAACTAAGATAAATTATTTGTAAAATATAAAATTAAAATTTTTATAATAATTTTAATATTAAATTTAAATATTATTATTATTTTACAATAATAAAATAATTATTATAATTTATTTTCATTTTAAATTTTTTATTAAATTATATTTATACTATTAT
>Ga0099824_1003802_pt1 | contig 21951 bp, 9 predicted proteins | sample SiratrowhiteBW_FD_76837 | JGI IMG/M metagenome (GOLD analysis project Ga0099824, IMG submission 76837) | Root nodule microbial communities of legume samples collected from California, USA - Siratro white BW | ecosystem: Host-associated > Plants > Roots > Nodule | place: USA: California... | reverse complement strand
TACTTCCTTTATATTTTTTTTTTCAAGTTTTTATGAATGGTTTATTTTAATTGTTATTAAATAGGGGTTGGAAAAAAAAAAAAAAAAAAGAGATTAGGGCTTTTTCTTTGCAGTGTTTGTTGGTATAGTACCGATTAAAAAATATTTATGGATTTGTATTGGCATATGGTGGTGGCAAGAGTAATAGCTAGGGCTGAATTACCATGAACTTGTTTTGAAACTTAAGTTAGAAGGACTGCTATGATCGTGATTGTGAGTGTGCTTTTATTTTATAATTGAAAACTTTCTTTAAGTGTTGTTAACTTGATGGCCAACTGGTGTAGTAATACTTTGGCTTGTTCTTTTAAGCAATTCTTTGGCTTGTTTGTAGTAATACTGTTATCTCATCTTTGTTCATTCGAGTAATGGAAGTATAGATTTATTATTGTATTCTCCTGCAGGACTCTCGCCTTGTCTACAAGCACTTTGCAACTTTATATTTTGTGTTCATTTTTGATAGTTCTGAAAACGAACTAGCGATGCTTGATTTGATACAAGGTAGATTCTGACATTATCTAACTTTTACTGCATTGCATTAAATGTCAAAATCGAAAATATCTCTCTTTTACAGGGATGGGTCCGCTGATAGATTACTGATAATTTTACTCAGTAATGGTAACTTATTGGTGTGCTTGGGAATCAATCAGTTTGTCTCAAATGTCTGAAGAAGCTACGAAGTTTTGATTGAAAACCGGATTAAATTTTTTCTAATAATATATTCTTAAGAATGGAGAAAATTGATATCATGAAATGACAGATTTCTGAATGACCGTGGATAAAAAATTGTTGTGCCTGCTAAGAACTATTATAAAAATAGTGAATTTTAAACTTTAGTTATATATGATGTAACTCAATGTTGCAATACCGGTTTTACCGATCCTTGCATGAAAGTAATTTAGATTAATATTTTTAATACACATCATCAAGTGCCTCCCAAAGTAGGTAATCTGTAATGTATGGGACCATGCGTAAACTGACGTTTTACCATCCTTATGGCTGCGCCTTGCTTCTAGACAAACTAGCTGAGAAAATGTATCATACTTGCTATGAATTATAATTACAAATGACGTAGTTTTTTCTGTGGGTGTCATCAATATGGTGATGAAGGTAGAGACAACCGATGAAGCTTCTTTATATCAGTAATGGGTTCAGGACTAGGACGATTGAAGTTAGAATTAGAGTATTGTTGTTCTAGATTTTGGATCCTTTTTGAGTATGAACATATAACATACTTAATACTTGGAAACTTAGTAGAAGTTATAATAATAAAAACATGGATGACAAGATAGAAACTCTTCTAGAATTTCCTACACATACACTGTACTTTAAGGACTTTATACCTACCATAATCATCCCAAAACTAACTGAAATAATAAAAAATAAATACTAGAAATTATTCCGTGTGAAAATTCCAGAATAATGTTAAAATTATATTATTATGATAAACCGTTTATACTTTTTAAATCATTCTGATATCTGGTAGAGCTTAATGATGTCATTTAGTTCATGTATGTAGCTAACCTTGCATTGTGGGATATGACTTAGTTGTTGTTTTACACCATAAGCATGTGAAAGAATACCCATATGCATACGCATCTACATTCTAGATTTTTAAAGGGAAAGAAAATAAATTTAATCCAAGTTTCTAGGAAAATGTTGTAAAACCTAATTACAAGTTGGTACTAACCACTCTTTTCAAGAAACATTAATTTGAATGTTAATTTGGGCTAAATGCTTTTGTGGTCATTTTGCTTTTTTCACATTATGAACTCTATTGGAGGTAATAGCGTTAAGCGTTAACAGTCTATTTAACCTTTAACTTTATCTTTTTCTTTAACCATTTCAATTTTACTGCATAAGTAATTATTTGCCGTATCGTTATATACTATATATTACATTCTACATGGCTATGTAGATATGCTAACAGTTGTTCATTATTGCCTCTTACATTGTTGTTAATTTTTTGTTTTGATTTGCTTACTTAGTCCCTTTCTGCCTTCAGTCTTTGTTGAAACATTGGACAAATGCTTCAGAAATGTATGTGAGCTTGATATCGTGTTCAACTATAGTAAGGTTGTATGCTTTGTGCCCTCGATTATGAATCTTATGTTCTTCATCTCAAATTGACTCTATATGGTAATGCACCCCTGTATTAAAAATTGAATTAGAAACTGTTACGATTTTGGGAAACATGTTTTGCTGCATATATGATTTGCTCGAGTTTGCTGCAGTCTGTTAGTATGGCTTGCTGTATTCTCAAATATGAAGCAATTGACAATGTTTGACTTTGCACTTTTTACTGTAGATTGACAACTCCTTTATATGTTATTTTTCTCCATTAATTTTGTGTTGTTTTGGAAATGCCCTTCAATTTATGGAAATCAGTTCATTCTTTTGCTTAGTAGCTCAAAAGTGATACTTCAACCTAAGCAAATCTGCATCTTAAATTTCCATTAATGTGATCCTAAAATATTAGTTCATCTGCAGATGCATACTATACTAGATGAGATCATTCTCGGAGGGCAGGTGTTGGAGACAAGTTCAAGTGAGGTGATGAGAGCTGTTGAAGAAATAGCAAGGTGCTCTGTCTTTCCCTTCTGGTTTTTTGCCATGGTGTTTCTTTTTTACATAGGACTCTCCCCACTCTAGCCTATTACTTTCTCCAATAATACTATGATTTCTATCAAACCTCCCCTTCTTCATTTGTAGGCAATTATGCCTTATTTCTTCTACTATCTCATCCCGCCTAACTAACCTAACTGACTTCCTCCAAAATATAGACCTAACAATCTATCAATACTTCTAGTCCCCTTAAAGTTTCACCTTGTCCTCAAGGTGAATGGCTTCTAGCTACTAAAATGAAGTTCCATTTGATGTTCAACTGATTAAAGCATGATGACCAAGACAATTCTGCCCTGCAGCCCAAGAACAGCTTCCACTCCATTCAAGTCAAACACAAATGTAAACACCTCCATGCTCCTTTAGTCCCCTGTTTTCAATGTCAGTTTTGGCCATGAAACAGCATCAGAGGCCCTGTAATTAATTATACTGAGATCGCTCCCTTACTAATTACACTCCTACAAATGATTGCAACTGATGATTATCAAGATCTTCCCCTTATTTTACTTTTGTGGTAGATTAATTTTGTACTACTCTCAAACCTAAGACCTCCATTGTTGTCATTGGTTTAGTCCTTGGTTGTCCTCTTCTGCTATATATTGAGACTTCTATCAATTTTAACCTCCTCTTTGCAACCCAGAAAGACCCATCTCTGCCACTGTGATTCTTGGTATCAAAGAAATTCATTTTGTTCTTCTTTTCAAATTCTTTGTCTCGTATGTTGTTAGGTTGCTCCTGATTCTTGTAGCTTTTGAGCTTCTGGTTTTTGTTATCCACAAACCTTAATATTCTGTTATGTCTTCTCTCGCCCAAGATTCGTCACCTTGACTTCATTCACTTGGCTCGCCATTCTCTTACACCTTTTCCTGTACCTACTTAAGTTGATCAGAATGATACCCTGGTTGGAATCTTTTGACCAGTACCTTCACAAACGTCCATAAAGCATGGGTTGTGTCGTTTCCATTGTCTCAACCGTGGAGAACATTACCTCTAAGAGCCTCAATTTCCTTCGATATCTTTTTTTTCCTTGTGTGTTTATAGAGCTCTACCAGGATAACTTGTCTGTAAGTTTCCTCTCTAAAAAATGTTGGAATCATCTTCAATATTTGTAACCCCCCTATGGCACCAATATTGGAGCTATGATGATAGCAAACATAAGACTGCCTCAGAATCTAAAGAAAAAAAAAGGATTTTTTATTGATGAACACTAAATCCCAAATGGTGTGCCGATTTGGTAGCAGCCTTAGGCTAGGGTTAGAAGATATAAATGAATGATTTCCCATGATATTCAAAAGACCAAGATTCCGTCCATTATCAGACTATATAATCCTCTATCAAAGGATAAGATGATTTCTCTCTTGTTCTACCCTCTTTATTTAAACCTATACATCTACTATATTCCTGCCCAACTAACTGATTAACTTCCTTACTGATACTTAACTACTAATGGTATCTATCAAAGTGCTACGTCATTCCAGTAAATAGGAAACTAAAGATGTTGCATTTTCTTTACAAGGTAAATTAATTACTAAGTCCTTAAACTATAAGGCAATTTTTAATTAAATCCCTAAACTGATAAAATTGCAATTGCATCGTTGTTTTTAGTTTATGACGACATAAAAACATTGGAAAAAAAAGACAATTTGTATAGGTTTTAAAAATCTTAGAGACTTAATTAAAAATTACAAGATCAAGGACCTAATTATAATTTTTTTGTTAATTTTGAGACCTAATTAAAAATTCCCAATAGTTTTTAACAAACTACAGAGTAATTTTATTTATTTTTTATAAAAAGATTTTGTATGCATTTTAAATAGATGGAATGATAAGTATCATCAAACTTATCGTTTTTTGTTTTACATATATTTTCCTTATGAATTTAAACATTTTATGGTTTATGTGTATTTTTGTGGCTACATAAACATATATCAAAACTTGGTTTATACATGCAAGCAGGCTTGAAGCAGCATCCAATGCAATCAATCTTGTTCCAAAATCTGTTTCTGGTTGGAGGTCACGGTAAAATAATTTCAGTTAGACTTCCGGAAGGTTGTCTACACGTACAGGGAGAGCTCAAAGGTGAAATGTATCTACTTTCTACGAAGTTCGTTGGATATTGTTGTCTAGAACTCTGGAGTGAATGCTCATATACAAAGAATGACATCCAGAATTACAGTTGAGTTGACCATGAAAGCTTGTGTCGATTGATCTAATGACACGGATCGCTTAGTCAATTGGTGTGTTTGTATTTGTGATTGATTGGCTACCCATGTTGATCAAACAAACTGTTGTGTACATCTTTACTGTGCACTCATTGTTCCCAGCTGATCCCATTTCGGTTAATCTTTTTGATTTAAATTGACCTGAGTGTTTAGCTCGTATAAATACTTTCCTACACAAATTAAATTCATTCTTGATCAACCGTGTCAAGATACTGGAATCAATGCATTGAAACACATGTCAAAAATCATCTTAAAGAATTACAAGTTCTAGTTTTGTGAAATCTATAGCTTCTGCATCGTTGTTATGCAGTTCATCCAATTTGATAAATAATTGTCTTGATTCCTATATCTAATAACTTTGCAGTAGTTACTGCATGTAATTCCAATGGAAGAGTCATCCTTTTCCAAGTCAGTTTGCAGAAGTAACAATGTGGGCGAATCATAATCCATTATCGCTATCACCCCTTAAGTTCTTTAACATCTTGAAGAACTAAACGAGCAGCGTTACGTCCAGGTGCTCCCATAACTCCACCACCAGGATGTGCTCCACTTCCGCACAAGTATAACCCTTGAAGCGGAGTCTTGTAGTTTGACCTTAGTCCCAAATAAACGAAATATTCACGATTACAAGTAGTTGGAACAGCACGGTTATACGTCAAAAAAAACAGAACCAGATTACATTCCAAGCCAGCATAATTTAGCTTACCACCCCTTTGCAGGTCGCATGAGGAAAAGGGAATCCAACCCCATAGCCCCGTGGAATATATTTCCTCCTGCCCAAAAAAACAGTTCAAAATGTAAACTGTCACAATATACAAATTCATTCCAGTTTGAGGAATTGCAAAGCTTTGTTTCATTTATACTTTCTCCTGCGTATCTCTTTTGTGCCCTAGAAAAAGCTGTTTGGCTTGCACTTAAAATATCAACTGCATATGTTTCTGTTTGGGTGAATATGGCTAAGTTACCTGTCAAACCGATTACCCTTTCAAGGTCTGGTGGAGTCAGCATGTCATAACCAATGATTGATGTGCTAAAGCCAGGAGCATATTCATCAATCAACGTGAAGCATTTTTGTGCAAACGATTCCTGAATTCAACATAAAATATTTAAGAAGTAGTTTTAGCATTATGCGGCCGCCTGCACTTTCAAGTTCAAGACCAAGGTGGAACAAAAGCAAATTCATGCTCAAATGCATAACATAAGGAAAAAATCAATGTAAGTTGAAATCCAACACAAACTAACTCTGTATTCATGATCTTGCCAGTCACCATCCAATGGTTTGTAGGGTGTATACTGCACAAACAGGTTGATCACATGCTTACCTGTGAAGAGAGCACATTTCATTAGCTAGATTATCAATAAAAGTCACCGTTTCAATTCTAGTCTACTAGTGAAATTCAATGGGATGCTAAAGTAAAAACAAAGTCAGTTCAACAATACCAAGAAATCATCATAATGTGGCAAATACATTAAAGCAAAGTAATAAAACTTCCTCCAGTAAACTAAACATAGTAGGACATCCCTAAACACAGTTTCAAGTACCAGGTGGAGAAATAGTTTTGTCCAGTATGGAGGGAATTGTCATCTCAATAACCGGTCTTCTAGATGGTGTTCCACTTGCTGCATCTTGACAAGCGGAGTGAATCTCCTCCATGCTAAACAGATATTAACAGGGCAAAGATAACTGTCATGTTCTGAGAAGAAATAATGCAACTGTCCATATTGAATAATGTTAAAGCAAATACATATATATATTGATTAGACAGCATGATCTGAATCCACAATAGATGAACTAAGATTCAATTTTAAGATACCTTTCTGAACCTATATGAATTGTGCCTACGTGCTGTGGGCCAGCATGAGGATGATCCAACTTGCAACAACGAAATTCCGGCAATTTATCAACAGCTACATTTATTTTTGTTGTGGCCTGTTTCAGTAGATATTTTCAAAATAAAAGAATGTCAATAAATGAAGAATTACTGAGAACTTCCCCAAACTCTGTCCTGAGTACCAATGATTACTGCGAAAAGAAAATAAAAACCCATAACACCAAATCAAAATCTGTCCTTGCCAGGTCTACATGATCGTTGCAGTCTGTCAAATGTCAATGACTAGCATAGAAATTAATCATACTTGATGAAAGAGGCAGTCTCACTGATTCATGTTGTTTATAAACTATCCCAATCCCGTTCTCTCTTTTTTCTGGCCATAATTCCCCAGGTTTGTCATCTGATGATTTGAAGTTTCTACAGGAAATGTGATTGTTCCGTTCATGAATTCCAGGAATTCTTCGTTAGCAATCAAATACTGTACATATATTTTAATCTTACCTATTATTCTAGTTCCGTAACACAGTAGAGATTGAGGGTGTTAAAACTAAATACAAACTGAGAAAAAATAGTTGACTTACAGAACTGTAGTCAGAGTGCTTAATGGCACGGACAAAATCATTGGGGAGTACATCGTCAGGCACTAATTCCTGGTTCATATTAGCAGATTCTATAAATTAATGTCAATTATAGGTACACAGAAGAAGTTCGTATTTTGCAGCTAGTTTGAGAACTTACCATGAAGGTTTTATATGGAGTTGCATTGGACAAAACAATTGAAGAATGCACTTCAGTACCATCAGCCAGAGTCACCTATATGTAAGCCATATCTACAAAATTTAATTGCTAAGATCCACTATTAAAAGTCCACTTGATTGAGCAAATTCAAATGTCACGAACAACACTAACCCCACGGACAGTGCTAGAATTTTCAATCAACAAACGAGACACCTATAAGAATACAGAATATCACAGCTGGTTAAACACGACGGGAAATAAGAAAGAAAAGGGAGAGGAAGGGCAGAGGTTAGAAACGAAACATTAATTCTCCTTCTTTTTCTCCCCGTAAAACAAAAAATATCTTTCTACTATATCACAAGTTGATATTTTCAATTTGGATTAGAAGACATTTAATTAAATAATAAGGTCCTTTCAACAATCAGCAGGTAGATTGAAAAAAGAAAAGGTAGAAACAAAGAATGCACTTGCTTCCATTAAGGAATCTGAACTTCGAAAATTTCATTGGAGCTAATGTTGAACACGACAAGATTAGACCGCCCACACTAGTAATCATAACTTGGGAAGATTTTGATGGCAAAGAAGGAGGAAGTTAGTTGGGATAAAAAGAGCGAACTTGCTTACAAGACTCTGCCTAGGTGGACCAACACTTTAATAGACTAGTTTTTTGTACCTGATAAAATATTAATAATCTAAAAACTTAAATAAAATAGTAAAATAAATTATAATTTTTAATAAAATGTAAGTTTTAATTTAACTAATATCAAGGATATATGAAAAAGTAGATTCGAACTTGAACAGCAGAAAAATTAAGGAATGGTGTAAAATTAGTGCAAGCACATGATTACGGGCTCATTAAATAATAAAATTAGAATATTAAAAACAAAAAATAAGTTTTATAATTGCGAACAAATATTCCCTTTGAACACAAATCTAAGGAAAAAAATAGCATGTATGATATCACAATATAGCAAATCATAACTAATTTCACTATACTTACTAATATCATCCCCAAAGTACCCTTCATTTGACTGAGATTCTATTTCTAATAATCATAATTCTTTCTTGATATCAAGATCCAACCAATAAAGGAGAGTTTAGGAAAAAGAATCTTATGAGATTAATAAATTAAATAATTGCAATTATCTTTCTTAACTAACTATTTTTTGCTTAAATAACGCACAAATTAGTTATTTTATCATCCTTTCCCTCCATATTCTTCTATTGGTTCTCATAATAAAAATCTTATTTTATAACAAATTGTTCATTATTTATTAGTCTTGTTGACCCTATTCCTCATAAATTGACAAAAACATTTTAGCTTGCAAGGTATGGGAAGAATTATTTTTAGAAAAGGAAAATACCCTTCCCCTCTTCTGTTTCGAGTGCGGCCTCTGTAAAACCAGAAGGTACTGTTGAGCATTGAGATACCCTGGAATTTCTATTCTTATTCACATTTGAAAAACCTACAATTAGGTCAATGATTATGGTCAGCTTTTCTTGTCTGGTTACTTCTATTTCTAGTTAGAAATTTATCAGAGATAAAAGTTAAATATTTTGATACCCTCGACCTGCCTGTGGCCTCTAGTTTCATGGCTTCAATTAACTCGGATCTTGACTAAATTATATTATTTTCTGGGTGTATGTAAAGATCTAATGGAATATGGACACAAACCTATCAGAACCTGCTTAGAATGTAAGAATTGTTGCTGTGCTTACTATGGAGGAAGCCAATTTGAAAGTTAATAGAGATTCTTGATGGCATACCTCAGCATTGGTTACAACATGCGCTCCAGCTTCAATAGCAGCATTACCAATAGCTTTGGATATTGAGCCCATTCCACCTTCAACATATCTATATGAAATAAATAGCATGCTATTTACTCACTTGTATGAAGAATACAAAGTTATAGACAAAGGGTAGCTAATTAACGGTTTATGTCTCAACTATAATTAAGAAATAATTATTCAGGAATGTAACTTAAGAATATCATTTTGAGATAAATTTGGTAGTGTGACATTTTTCTTTTGACAAATTTGTCTACTCATGTTTTTTTTTATGCCGATTTTTCTCCGTATAATACATGTACGAAAGAAAATTGAAACACAAAATCAAAGAGGTTAAAGCAAAACATAAACTCCATCTTTGGACAAAAGGCAGTAATGTATGATACTTGAAATATGAAAAAAGTACTTGGTAAACCTATCATGTTTAAGTATGAAATGGAGAAAAAAACTGTCTATGGACTCCTTACTCTAAATGCTTTGGGTAAGATGCACAGAAAAGTACTAGTAAACTGAATTTCAGATCATTCCAGCATATTATAATATTTTTGTCAAAGAACAGTATTTCATTCTGACTATGCACTAGAAAGATATCAAACTAGTGAGAGAAACACATACGACCAAATCCCACGTTCGCCATCAGTTTCTCCCATCACATGATGTAACAGAACATAGCCACTTCCTGGGGTGTGGACACTGGCCTGCATAACAGATTTAGAAATACTATGTATGCTGTGAAAGATGAAACATTGACTATGCTATTTTTTATCACAGAAATCTCTGTAGAATAGTTGTACTGAAATTTCAAGTCTTTCTCTCTCAAAGAAGGATTAAGAATATCTTTATCTTGAAAATGTTTTCTATTCTGGTGTAGTTTTTTGGTTGGCAATACAACGGTGCAATTTTTTACAGTAGAGATAACTGCTCTTACCGTACTGCCTATCACAGCATCAGTTGCAAGGGTTGCCTTCAGAACATCTGCCTGCAGAAATACAAGACATTACACCATTAAGAGAAATACAGAGATTGCAACCTTATTTACAAGATTTATTAACAATGTATTTGATTTTGAGAGATAATTGATTGGGTCGAACTCAACCTCAAACTATCTCATGAGGAAAGGTTGCTCAAGTCAACCCCTTCACACCCAAGGTAAGACATCTAGAGCATGACGTTTAGAAGACTAGACATTAAGAAGTACCCAACATTAGAACTGAGATAGACTCTATTACCTTACCAGAATTAAGAATGAACTATGCCTGACTAACTCAACCTCGAAAGTTAGCCCAAGGATGAAGGATTTCCCCCCAAGTCATTACAAGGGAAGGGGTGTGTTGCTCATATTATGAAACGTCATGGGATCTTAACACCATGAACCAACAAAGTAGATATCATCATATTAGTACATTGAGAAAAGTATGCTATGAGATGGAATAATATGTTACGAAAGAAAAGAAAGATTAAGATTATATGCAATATTTTTTCCATGAACAGACATGCAGCCCAGTGTCAAGTTGAACACTTGAACTACCCTTTTGAAAAGATGTTCATATAAAAAATAAATAATAAAACGAAGTACAGCAAACTTCTGAGACACGAGGTTAGCACAAACAAAAGTCTATAACATCAAAGAACTAAGAAGATATATGATTAATTTTCAAGGCATACAGTCAATTTGAAGTTGAAGATCTAAGTGAAAAGTAAATAAAACCCTAAAATTACCTCAAACCAGTTATTCAAAACTTTAGAAGCTGGGGACAACAGAAGGTCAATAAAGTCCCTGCCAAAATAAATAAAAAGTTTCAAATTAGTTGCTATCGTGTACTCTTTACAGTTTTGCTATTCAAGGCATCCCCAAATCATTGGTCATAAAAACAAATTCCTATTGTATAAACAGACTTACACCATATCCTTTTGTCCCAAGGAAGACACTTGCCGCAGACAACTCGCCCAAAAGACTGAATTCTGTATTTTATTCTTCAACTTTTCGTTAATAGACGATTTAGGCTGCACAGATTCAGGTGGAGGAGAATCCAGCACTAGATCCATGAACTTACCGAAGTTCTCAAGCTGACTCTCGTATCTAAAAGATTAAAACAAATAATTAAGAGAATAAAAGCAAAAGCAGGAAATCTTATCAAACCATGAACATACAGTCAATGCAGGTTGAACATAAGGCGATCAAACACACATCTTTGCAAAGGTCAATGAGCAAATTGAATGAAGAATACCAACACATATTTCAGCAAGTTGCATTACTGTTTAATAAACAAATAACATTTTAAACTTTTCTGGTTATCTATTCAAAACTGTTGGACCATTTAAAGAGCGAATAAGATGCAGTTTCTTAAGTAGTTTTGGTGATGTCAGAATTAAAGTTTGACCTTGGTAAGGCCTTTTGACATAGGTTATCGATGTGAAATTCAATTCTGATTGAACTGAAGTGTGACTTTGGAAATTCGTATTAACATACGTTGGTGGAGTGAAACTCCAATTTTTTACACTAAAAAAATACTAGACAGCATGTAAGAAACTGTAACTAGGTTTTGTCCATAAGAGTTAAGAGCTATTTTGCCTGATACAGAGTAGAATAATGCAGCAGAATGGAAGAAAACAGAGAGACCTTGGATAAGCCTCAGCATCTGCAAGCGAGAATTTGGATATCTCAGAGTGGTTGAGCTGCTTATCGGGTCCTAAGAGAAGGTAGCGTCCGTCGAGGCAGGGCGTGAATGACGACGGATTGCGCTTCAGAAGCTTCAAGCCGTGCTTCCCCAATTCCAGTTCCTTTATAACGGACGGTCTCAAAAGGCTTTGGAGGTAACTGCACCGCGAAAACTTGAATCCCGGAACAAGCTCCTCTGTCACGGCGGCGCCGCCGATCACGTGGCGGCGCTCCAGGACCGCCACCGACAGGCCACCGCGTGCGAGGTATGCCGCCGCTGTGAGGCCGTTGTGGCCACCGCCGATTATCAGCGCGTCCCATTTCTTGGCCTTGAGAGTGGCGGTGGCGGTGCTGCTGCTGAAGCTCCTTCGCCACATTGCGTCAATGTTTGGATTTTGTGTAACTACGAAAGTGGCATTGTTTTAATACTATTGTTGTGTGGGGGGTTACCGTGTTCGTGGATATGTACTGTGTGGGTTTATGGATTATATTGTAATTCTTGCTTTTCAAAATTATTATAGTAAAAAAAAAGTCATACGGAGAATATAGAATAAATTTATTATTTATATCTAAACATACATTTAGCGGATGTACACAAATGAGATTTCAAAACGATTTCTTACATAAAAAGGTTATATAGATTTTAAAATATTTTCTAAGAGTGCAATGATCTTTCTAAACTTTTATAGGTAAGGTTTTGTAATTTGAATTTAAAGGGTTTATAAAATATGAGAATCATAGAGGTTTTATAAATTTACAATAATTTAAAAGATTTTATATATTAAAAGAAATCATAAATAATATTGTATATGCTTATTTTTGTATTATAATACAATCTTTACTTATTATTATATTATGCAAAATTACATGATTAGTGGTGATATTAGGCAAAGTAATTCAAGATATAAACAAAGTTATTATTAAAAATAGTAAGTAATATTATCATTTATGATATATTTGTATACAAAATGTTAAACATCAAATAAGACAAATAGTATTGTGAAAAATAATTTGTCTTAAATAATTCAAACCAAATATATTAATAAATCAAATAAAGTTTGAATTAAAACAATATAAAATCAATACAAATAATAAAGTACCTTTTAGTAATTTTGAGAGAATAAGCGGGTGTTTGGTTGAATCAATTTAGATGGATTTACTATATAATGAATTTGGGTGGATGAAGACGGTTTGGTTGACCTAATTTGAGAGAGGAGATTTGTAGAATGGGATTTTCAAGGATGAAATTGGAAATTACGAAATAACTCTTATAAATGAAGTGGAAATTACAAAACACCACTTTAAGTGGGTTTAGGGTTTGTCATGTGCATTATAGCATGCTCATAGGTGCAGGTTTGTTATTTAAAATATATTTTATTCATCTTAAAAAGAATTTTATTTTCTTTTAAATATAAAATTAGTAAAATATCTAGTTAAGTTAATTCAGTTTCTATATTTTTTTATATTAAAATCAATTTAATCTAATTTATTTCAATTTTTACCTATTTATTTCACAAGAGTTAATTAGTAATTTCATAAATATATCAATTAAAAAAATAAATCTATAATATCTATCAAGTCATTCTCAAACTTTCATATAATCATTCCCCTCAAATTCCTTCAAATCTTACCATCCATCCATTAATCCAAACAACTTTTTCATCCACACATAATCCACTCAAATTCTTTCAAATACATTCACTCAAATCCACTACCCTAACCAAACAAAGTCTCATAGCTTTGGATAAGATATAATGTTAGATAATTTATTTATTTATTTTAACATTTGTAAAAAAAACTTAAGAAAGAAAAGCAATGCAATTCAAAACAAAATAAATTGAATTGGATAGAACTTAATTTGATTTTAAAATAAAACTAATAATTGAATAATTAGAAAAGACAAGCTATTTTAATTAAACGATCATTCTAATATATTGTAGGCAGAAATAATTTTATCTTAACGGATAATTATAATTAAATCTACACATACAACCATGATAATTTTTACCTTTTTTATTAACATACAACCATGATAAATACTTCCAACGAGATTTTGTTATTTTAAAGCAAAGTAATCTTTGGGAAATAATATACTTGATTGATAAAACACTTAACCTAAACTATAAATGAAATTGATAAATAAAATTGTGAAAAAATATTTAAATATATTTTATTAATTTTTTATTTATTTATGTTCTTTATGAGAAAGAAGGATGGTGTTTCATCCCAAATGAAAAGTTGAGAGAGTTTTTAGTTGAGGATTTTTAAATTTGAAAATCGAAATGTTCCTTCAATGTTTATTTATGTTTTTTAATATGTTTAACTTGTTAGTATATTTGTTATATTTTTTGTTAGTATATTTATTATATTTTTTTTATGTAAATGACACACATTTTAGTTTATTGAATGTATAAGAGTTATTGAAAATTTGCTTTTGGTCTTGTTAGACTTATTATATCACCCGTTATCAAGTATCTCTTATGATAAGATGACAAACATTTTTTCCTAACTTTAGTGAATGATTATAGTGGTTTTACTTGGATATTTTTGCTCTCACACATATGTGAAGCTCCTAATGTAATAAAATATTCTTTTTTAAAATGATTAAACTCAATTTGGGATCAAGGTAGAGTGTTTCATGTCAAACAATGCAAAAGAGTTTGTTCTTACTGATTTCCTACTAGAACAAGGCATTTTACATCAATTTTCTTGTGTGGATAGACCTCAACAAAACTCAAACTCAATAGTTGAGTGAAAATATCTGTTAGGTATCCAAGTGTGAGTCTAAGTCCCACATTGAGTAGGAATGAGAAATTTGAGCAACATATAAGAAAGAAAACCCACAAACCCAATGCCTTAAGGTTTTGGGTTGAAGGTGGTGTCATTCCCTTGCGTGGGTTTGGCTCAGTTCTCATTCTTGTGAGATTTTCCCGGTTTTGCCCCCTCGGATTACTCAACAAGTGGTATTAGAGCCGAGTTTGACCTTGTATCGAAAGTCTTCCTGATAATAGAGGTTTCAGGCAAGCGTGTTCCGTATAAGTGTATTCCCAACAATATCAATACCTAATAAATGTGGCTTGGACTTTCTTTTTTTAATCCAACTTACCAATTCAATTATGGAGGAGTGTGTTTCCACTACTACCTTACTAATTAGCACGGTTTCCTCTCAAATACTATAACAAAAATCACCTTATCAAGTTTTATGTAGATCTAAACCCAATTATTAATCATCAAAAGCTTTTGATTGTTGGCTTATGCAACAACTTTGCCCCTCTCCCATAAATAAATTCCCTTTTCATGTCATTTAATCCATTTTTGTTGGTTATCTTAAAGGCTACAAAGGATACAAATTGTGCAATCTAGAGACTAAAGAATTTTCTTTTATAATTCAAAGAAATACATATAAAGTGATTCTCCTTCACTTGTTATTGTTGCATGTTGGTTGTCTTATTCTACATGGTTTTTTCTTTTTTCTGAATAATATTTTCTATATGTTTTTTGAGAGTATTCTCTAACGAGGGATGCATTTCAAGATTGGATGATGGCAAGATTATAGTTTTATTCTAGTAAAAAGTATAAAACTAGTGGTCTAGAAAAAGTTTTACTAATCTCCACGATGGTTGCTAAATGTTCTCATTAGAAAGAACATTGTTGGTTTGAGGTGGAAAAACATTACCTTCAAATATTTGAGCTGCGTATTCATCATAAATTCAAAAGTCGAGTTATTTGTTAAATGTGGAAAAAGAATCTACCTATAGTAGATTATCTAATACTAAAGTCAATAAAATCTTTATATAAAAAAGTAGAAAGTTTATTAGAGTATTAAATAATAAGTGAATACTTTCTATAGTATTGTTGTGTATTTATAGATTTTTGAATTTTTAATAGAAAAAATAAATTAAAAATTTATTATATTTTATAAGAGATTATGTGTATTATGAGTGTAAATGGTTAAAAGACTTTAATTAATAATTGATTAATTAATATATGATGATTTTGTTCTAATAGTTAGGTTGTATTAACATTTTTAAAATAATTTACTAAAAAAACTTCTATTTCACTTTTTTTTATTTTGAAAATAATAATAGAAAATCCTAATATCCAAAACTTTGTCTATATTTAGATTGTTATTTTATCGTTACACCTTTCTTAAATTTAATTTAATGTTATACTTCTTTATTGTAATTATTATTATTATTATTTTAATTTTTTAATTAACTAACGAAATATTATTATTTTATTGACAAATGATAATTATTTTAAATTAAAGTAAAAATATATTTTTACAAATATTACTTGAAATTTATAAAAAAAAAATATATTATAAAATAATCAAATAAATTAAAAAATATAAATTCATAATTATTGAAAACTATAATCACTTAATATAAAATTTACTTTAAATAATAAATTATATTTTTATTTTTCATTTTATAACTTCTAAACTTTCACTTGCCTTTCATGCCTATTTATCAAACATACCCATAGAAAAGATTCCCTTCAAAATCATCGGAATCTAATGTGTGATGCGGAGCAACGGACACATTGCGTGCTGATATCCCTTACCTTTATTTATATTTTATTTATTTATCTTCGTTTTTGTAGGCTCCTGTTGTTTTGGGAAGCAGTTCTGGAATGTGGTGGAAGTGCAGGTAAGAGCTTCGAATTCACGCGTTCGCCCAAATGCCTTCAGAAAACCCACCCTTCAAGGTTTGGCCCATTTCCTCTTTACACATTTCAAATGATGTATGCACCTACCCAACTAACCCAATAAACTGTATATTCCATCATCTAAGTAACAACTACCCTCTCTTGGATTAACCATGTAATCTTTGAGTTTGTTATCTTTCAATAGATAATTCTGGGCTCTTCTTCCAAGGCTCGTAGGGAGATTCTTTCTGAGATGGGATACGATTTCACAATAATGGTATGTGTTGTGATGTAATTGCTTCCATTTTTTAACTGTGGCTCGTTAGTGTGATGGAAGATTGAAAGGGTTTGGCTTGGCTTGCAATTTAGACTGCTGACATTGATGAGAAACGTATTCGGAGGGAAAAACCAGAAGATTTGGTAATGGCATTAGCTGAGGCAAAGGTATTAATTTTTTGGGTTCTTCTTATTGTTATTATTTTAATTATGTGAATGCAAATCTGACAATCACTTCCTCTTGGGGTGTTGTGGGATAAGAATTACACCCCAAGAATAGGTCTGAGTTTGTGCTGGTTGTTCTAGAGGTGATTGATTCCATCAAAATTTTCAGTTCTTGTTTGACTTTGTGAAATCCTTCGACACAGTGTCCCTTTACTTTCTAAAGCGATATAATATAACCGGTTTCTTTTGTTGATTAATTAGTCTTCATCAGAATCTCTATCTCTATAGTAATGTAGTGCTAGTGCATTCGGCAGTTATAGGTAGCCAGAGGCTGGTGAATGATTGTGCATTATATTATATCCATGATACTTAAAGATCCAAGAATACTGGTGTTTTATGTAAATTCTCAGAGTTCATTTGGTTGATGAGAAAAAATGGGTGAGGATTCGAGATGATGTGGGATGATATGATTTTGATTTTCTCTAGTAGTTTGTTGTTAGCGGGTGGAAAATCTGTTTCAGATAATTTCAAGCTACACGAGTGACTGAATATTTTGAGGGTGAAAATGTAGATGAGTTGCACTCCAGCATCTTCCTTAACTTCTTCTGCAACAAGTTCATTCTGAATTTTAATCTCCTTAAACAAAGGACACCGTCAAGCATGAGAGCCGGTTGTAACAAAAGATCATTATCTTTGCTTAATTTCTGGTAATATTTATTTTAGAAGAATGCAAAACTTACTTAAGGTCTTTGTATCTGATTGTGGTGACTGAATATGCAGAAGGATTTCAGGCTGTCATGTGCACATCCAGAAACTGCTTCTAAAAAACTAAATGAATAAAATAATGGAAAATATAGAGCAATTTGAAAACGTCATCATCAATTGATTCTTCCAAGGTGCGTTCAGTACTCTAACATTGATATTCTTATTAGGCTGATGCCATTGTGCAAAGGCTTCCAACTGGAGGTCAATTGGAGGAAGATGATTCTACAACACTGTTAATTACTGCAGACACGGTATTCTGTATTAACTATTGTTTGTTTCAACTATATATTATCGATAACACATGCATGACTTTAGTTTTCCTTTTGCGGATAATATCTGTACTACTCTATCTCTGTTCTGATCTCCGCAAACTTATCCTTACGGATACAATTGTCCAATCAGCTCACATTCTTGTTGCTGTTTACAATCATATAAACAGCTTAATATTTATAAAAGAATATTTAAGTTGAAAGAATGGAAAGAACTTACATCTAGGAGAATAATAAGGAATCCTCCATAGAGAAGCTTATTGGAGTATGTTCCCAAGCCTTGAGTTTCTCTTCACTTTCACAATGAATCAGATTAGTTATTTATGAACCTACAGAGAACATAAATTAAACTCAGTTCTACTTTTACGTGTACTAACCTTGTTTGATGCAAATGCCATTTTGTTGCAAAATCAAGCTATAGATTTGGCTTAGACAGTTTTTTCATGTACACTTTTTGTGTTTGGGGTCACCATATTTTCTGTTTCACACTCTATATGTTCTTGCTTAAACTTTAAGTTACAATCCGAGTCCTATATGGCCAGTCACCTTGTACTGATTTTTGTTTTGTTAAAAAATAAGACTGTCGTAAAACTGTTTGTGTTGTTGCAAATATTTTGCAGGTTGTGGTGTATCGAGGAATAATCAGGGAAAAACCCACCAGTGAAAAAGAAGCCCGTGAATTCATCAAAGGTTTGCGTTATTGACAGATTTAGTTCCCTACTTTTGTTGTCGCGGTTACTGACAGATTTAACAGCCACATTTACAAATTCGAATATTTGCAGGATATTCTGGTAGTCATGCAGCAGTGGTAGGATCTGTTGTAGTAACTAACCTTGCAACTGGAAAACGTTGTGGGGGATGGGAGAGTGCAGAGGTACGAGAAAAAAATTGCCTTCTTGGTATGAATAAGTATTACCACCGTTTTGAACGTTCCCCTTACCCCTTACCCCATCTTGCTCAAGTGTTAAGGCTGCATTGTTTTCATTGACACATTTTATTGATTAATTCAATGTTTCTTTTGGCTGATAACTTGGCTAACATTTTTTACTATTATGGCAGGTTTACTTCCTTGAAATTCCAGATGAGGTCATTGATAGTCTGGTAAACATTTTAGAAGTACACTTTTCACCCTTGCACTGAATTAGTATGAAGGTGAAAAGAGTACTTTGACTAGTTTCTCAAAAACGCATGATCTTCTGAAACTTTCTTTCAGGAAATTCTAGTCAACCTGAATACTATGAGTTTTCTTATTTGATGGGAGCTTCTCAGATTGACGAAGGAATTACATTCAACGTTGCTGGAGGTTTGATGCTGGAACATCCATTGACATTACCCTTTGTGGATGCAGTAGTAAGTTATCTTGCTTTTCAACAACACACTCACTCTCAGAAGAAGCATATGCATGCACATTAAAACAAGATCCTTATCGAACTGTTGGCTTCAAATCCACTCATGATAAGCACTACTTTCGATACCTTTTTTCTTGGCCATAATTATCGAGGCATTGTGATCTTTTGTTGCAATTATTTGGGGAGTCTTTTATATCCACAAGAAGCAAATATTTTCATACACTCATTTTCTCCACATCTTTGCCAATTGAATTAACTTTCTACATGAGCGTCATTTACATGTTAACATTATTCAGATGTAAATGTGGATTCGTCCCTCTTCCTTTTTTCCTTAAACAAAATAAGTTGTGATGCTTGTGGTAGGTTGGCTCAACTGATACAGTGATGGGACTTTCCAAAGCTCTTACAGAGAAACTCTTATTGGAAGCTCAATAGCTGTTCCCAACAACACAACAAATATATTCCAAGGGATACCATGTGCTGGCTGACAAAATTACTGCAATTACATTCGAAAGTTTTGTTTGACAGATTCTTGGAAGTCAAAACATAAAAAAGAATACCCGAGACTAACTGATTATTTATCGCCAGCTAAAATTGCTTTTTTATTTAACTTTAATGCTCAGTCTCCCAGGATTGTATGAACAAACTACTCTTTTGGATTACACATTTTTCATACCAATGAATACATCAGAGGTTATTCTTTTGAATTGCATTTTCCAGGCCGAGGATGGATATCAACAGTGTAGTTTTGAAATTTAAAAGATTCTCTGAAATTTTCACTTTCAGATGAGTAATTTTACGAAAAATGTTTATTCCTTCGTGAGCATGATGAGAATCTCGAAAAGATTTTATCAGAGTTAAGTAAGTTGAAGTCTCCTATTAAGTATAAATAGATAAGAAGAGTAATATATGTTTAGAAAAGCTTCAAAATCTATTATTCTAAAGTTTTGAGTTAAAGACAGTATTTTTATTTTTTTTGAGTTTGTTGATGATTACTCGAGAATTGTATTTCGTTTACTTCCTAAGTTAATTTTCATGGATCATCTCTTTGATGCAGTGAACATTGCCTTTTAAAGATGGCATGTTAAGTTTATGAAGGTTCTTTTTGTTTAACTCATTTCATGAATAATTAGTCATTAGTCAAGCATGTAGAGGCTACCTCTTGGACTAACCAATCCAATCCCTCAAGCAGACCCTTACCAATGTATGCACTGCAACCAACCATTTTTTACTGCCCAGATTTATCCATGGCTTCCAAGTTCAGCACCTACAAAATAGAACATATGAAAAAAAAATAAAAATCAAACACTTCTAAGAAATAATTTTATATTCAACTAAGAATCAGGATTTTCAGGATTCAACCTACGCTGGTTGTTTACTTAAATTTCTAAACTTATCTCCCTATTGTACCTGAAAATATGTGTAAGTTTAGCAAGCAACACTTGTCAACTTGTTGAGCACTGCCAACTAATTGGTACCCCAAATCTCTAAAATCAGTTCAAAGCTGTTGAAACATGAATACAAGGATCTGCAATGCGTACCTGCAGGATCAATAAGCCTTTTTTTAGATAGTAGAACATAGATAAGCTAATAATATAGTGTGAAAAGTTATTGTATTGCATAAAGTCCTTAGCATTGTTGATGGTTATATGAATTCTCTGATTGAGATTTGATAGCATTTCTTTCCATGAGTAGTTCAGTGAGGAATTATGAAGAATTACATCGAGATAAAATTGAGATAACTATCAATAGAAGACCCATCTAGTAAAAGGCATTAATTGCTTAACTGATGGAAAATGTGAACAAATTATGAGTCCCTTCCAAAAAAACAAACTTAACGTATTTATTTATTTAGGTTAAGGTATTTTAGGATTTAAGTAAAAAGGTTAAGAGTGATATGATAGAAGTCATATATATTTTAATTTTTTTAATTAAAAATATTGTAATATATTTTTTTATTATAATTTTATAAATTTATTATTAATATTTTCATTTTTTTGTTTTCGTTAATGTTTTATTATTATTATTATTATTTTATAATTTTTTAAAATTTATTATTATTTTAATAATAATATTTAATATTAATAGGTATTACTATTATATTATATAATATAATTAATTATATTTATTTTATTATAATATAATATAAATATTAATAAGTTAATTATTTAAAAACATTCTTTCCCTCTTCGCAAATTTCAACTGTATTGCGAGAGAAGAAACAATAAATCTTTGACTGATGCCAACGAATCTTTAGGGGTTATTTATTTCAAATGACTGATCTGCGATAAAAGTTTCACAACGATGATTTAAAAAGAAAGTTGAAATTTCAAAATATAAAATATTAATAAAATTTAAAGAATGAAGTAAAATTTTTATGCTTCTCTTTCTTCGTAAAACTACGAAGATTTGTAAAGAAAGTTGCAAATTTTCTTATATCTTTTTAATTAATAATTTGTTAATTACTTTTATTTATATTATATTAAAATAAATATAATAATTATATAATATAATAAAATAATAATTATTATTATTATTTATTATATTTTATCAATTATGTTAATTATATATCAGTTATAT
>Ga0099824_1003801_pt1 | contig 21953 bp, 11 predicted proteins | sample SiratrowhiteBW_FD_76837 | JGI IMG/M metagenome (GOLD analysis project Ga0099824, IMG submission 76837) | Root nodule microbial communities of legume samples collected from California, USA - Siratro white BW | ecosystem: Host-associated > Plants > Roots > Nodule | place: USA: California... | reverse complement strand
CTCCATGTAGACTTCTTCCTCTAGATGCCCTTGCAAAACCACTTTTTTCACATCAAATTGTTGTAGCTTCCAACCCAAATGTGTTAGCAACGAGATGATGATTTTGACCATATTCATCTTTGCCATTGGAGCGAATGTCTCCTCTCGTAATCAATATTGTAGGTCAGAGTACATCCGTTTCCTAACCTCACTTTGCAAAGATTCAATGTTCCATTAGATCTATATTTCATCGTGTAGATCCACCTGCATCGTACAATTTTTTATCTTGTGGCCTGTTAACAGCAATCTTCCAAGTATGATTCTTTTCTAAGGCACTAATCTCTTTATTCATGGCTTGAAGCCAATTCTTATCTTTCAATGGCTCTTGAATTGATGTAGGGACTCTAATGGTATCAATGGTAGAGAAAAAACTTTGATGCTGCACAAAAAGGGTGTTTAGTAACCTTCCACACTTTTTTCATACCTTGACTCTCGCTTTTGCAAATTTTCAGCAATTTGCTCGTTTGCCCTGTCCATTGCTTCATAATGTATGACACGACTAGTTTACCATCTACAAGCCTTGACACTCTTACTATTGGAATCACACACTGAAACAATATGTGAATGATTTCCAAAATCTATCATTACCCAACACTTGGCTCATCACTTTCTTAGCCTCACTTTTACTAGCATGCGGACTAGTAGCCCATTCCTATGATGCTAACACAGATCTTATTGCATTTTGTTGCTTAATGCAATTTAAAAGTGAGGTAACATGTAACAAACTTTGTCATAGTTGGCCTTGCTAATTCCCTTCTCTAGGAATGCTTTCTATACAAATTAAGAACCCAAGTATGTCTATAGATGTGTAGGGATTTTCTTTTCATTGCCAATGACATTATGGACTATCGGAAGCTCTCCAATGTCCTCAAGGATTATATCAAGGCAATATGCTGCACAAGGGGACCAAAATAATTTGGTTCTTTTCTCAATTAGCGATTTTCTTGCTGCCGCAAGATTTGATGCCCCATCTGTCACAATTTGGACTACATTCTCCTCCCCAATTTCTTCAACAACGCTGTCTAACAACTCAAACATTTGTTTGCCATCCTTATCACATCAATATTATCTATAGACTTCAAGAAAACTCTCCCACTTGGACGGCCAACAAGAAAGTTAGTAAGTGATCACCTTTTTTTTACAATTCCCTATACACAATTCCCAATTTCTGAAATAACAAAAGTCCTATTTTTACAAAGTTCATTCATAGTCTTTTGCTTGAGAATGTTTGATGTCCCCTCCTTTCCTTCTTCCAAAGAGTCAAGCTTACCTTTGCTTTTCTCTTTACCCTGCAATTGCTTTATAAATATTTCCTTAACGTCATCTGAAAAATTTACACAAGAACTTACTTTTTTTGACTTTGTTCCCTCAAGATGATGTTTTATTTTCACAACTCAACCCCAACAAACATGAGAACAAAATTTGCATTTCACTTGAAGTTTGAGTAGGGACACTTATACCTTAGTGCCAAGTAATATCACCCACTTTGACTTTGGCTTGACTCATTTTGTAATAAGATACATCAGCAAACAACAAAAAGGAACTAGGGGACCAACAAGCAGCAATATAGTAGTAGCAGAAACAGGTGCAGTAAATCACAAATAGGGCTCCAAGTTCACTCAGAAAAAAAGAGAGGACAGAGGATGAAGAGAGGAGACTTCCATAGAAGAGACTTATTCAAGAATTGTTTCCAGAATCAAAGGGAGAAATATGATCGACCCTAAGACAAAAAATCCTGATAGCAGAACCAAGTGTCCCACGAGAAGGTGAAAACAAAGAACACCAAACAACTATGTGAGATACATGTGTCTCAAATGGAGGAGATATGTTCGGTCCAAAGGGGGACCCGTCCCCCTCTTTTTAGATAACAATTTGAATAATAAAAAGCTTTTTACGTAAGTTTTCTTAAAACTGGGTCATGCAACCCTCCTGTTATAAGTGACACATTTTGGCCAAGTTCGGGCTGATACAGGAGACATCACGATCCTCGTCAGATTCATGCGATACGGGATGCAATTCAATAGCAGAAAATACTCTGCATACCAACTAATGTATAATAGAATATAAGATTAATGAAATTACAGTGAAGTTATATATCTCGCTTAAGACTGAAAATATGATAAAAAAAAGTTTAAGAGATTGATTATCTCTTAGCCGATGTTTGTTATTTATAGAAGAAAATTACATCAGGAATACCTTGAGTACAAGAAAAGGATATGTATCCAGGACAAATTATTGTAACTCTCCCTCAAGCCGGAGCATTCAGTTGTATGTGCCAAGCTTGGACCACATAAATTGACTCCGAGGTCCTCTTAGAGATTTTGTTAACACGTCTACTGGTTGATCACAATATGCTATTTATGGATAGTCGCATAATTAGTTGCTATGGAACGCAATTTTGTCCAAAACGTATTTCACAGGATTTATATTGGATAGCATATAGACATGTTCTCTTGTGAATTATTTCATATCAATAATTTAACTGATATTTATGATGGCCGATGGAATACTTGATTTTGATAGCAATTTTAGCACAATAACCATGATTACTTTTTCTTGGTTTTAAGTTTTGCATTAATGTTGAGTTACTTGTATTGTTTTTCAGGGGATTGAGCTGACAAAACCACAGGCTCATGCACACCAACTTGGTAGCGGAACTCAAACCACCTACTTCTCTGAAACAGGAACATTTTCGAAGATTAAGAGGATATCACGTGCATAAATTCAAATTCTCGTTCAGTCCCGACAATTCTTGGTTGACATGCCTAGAAACTGTTGATGCTGATGGATATTTCTTGATAGGCTTATGGTAGATTTCTTAAGAGTAGTCGTGTTGTCGATTATGCTGTTGATACGTTCGCTTGTATATGACTTCTGTTATGCCTTATACCAGGTTCGTTTTCGTAATAACATAAATGATGATCGATATAGTGACCATTCTCATGGGTAAGCTTGAGAACAAAAAAAGCATGTCATTGGAATCCAAGCCAACACCCTTCTATCATGAATAGGGTAATCCGGAATGTAGTTTTACATTTCAGATTACTTTTCTGTAATGAAAGTGTGTTGTTGGGTTTTTTTTGTTCCAAGTTCAATTGAGACCAATTTTCTTTGCTAGTCATTTTAGAACTTACTATCTTCATTGACCATGTGCATTTTGGAGAAATAATTCCTCCAAGAGTTGGGCTCGTGCTTAAATTTAAGGAGTGCTAGGTGAAAACTCCTTTGGTTTGTTAGACCCATATGGGTATTTCTACACTCCCTCGCGTATAGCAGAAGTTTAAATAATTCTTGGATTTAAAAAACATTTTAAATTATACAATAAAGAATTCAACTTTTATTTTACATTAAATAATTTAGAAATATATTATGAATTATACAATTTAAAATATATTTTTAAATTTATTTTAAAAATATATTTTAGATTATATATTTTAAAAAATATTCTGAATTTTATAATCTGAAATATGGTTTAAATTTTACAAGGATTAAAATTTTAAATATTTTTAACATCTCATGAAAGTCGAGGAAATAACCATAACCTTGCGAAAGTAAACAAAATTGTCTGTCTACTGGATTTTGAAAATAAGACGAATTCTTCCTCCACTTCTATGTTTTCTATATTATCGTCATGTACCTCCATATTGGACTTGAAATGTGTATTATGCCCTTACTTTAAAATTACAAAAGCTAATAATACTCTCCACTTCTTTCATCGCATTTTATTTAAAAATGTGAATTGGATGGCACATCATTCGGTTTACGTTTTGAAAAATTATATAAACTGGATGAAGTGTCATCCAGTTGACATTTCTAAATAAAATATAAATCGAATGACACCTCATTTGGTTTATATAATTTTTCAAAACGTAAATCGGATGAAGCGTCATTCGTTTTACATTTTATTTGGAAATATCATATAGTGTGTGCTAGGTTTCAAGAAAATATATTTAAGTGGGAACGATAATAGGTACGGGTAACGTTATATTACATGAAGAGAGAAAAAAAAAGGTAGAAATGAGTGGATGTGAAGACCTGCATCTCCACACTTGGTTGCTTGGAACCTTGCATGAGTGAACAAAGCTTTGGAAGCTAAGAACATAGAAGAGGAAGAGAATGATGAATCCACCCATCACTTGGGATTGAGAGGATGCAGGTCAAGTTTAACAAGGCAATAGAATATATGAGGCGTTTTGTTTTTCCACCAATCGACTGAAGATAATAAAAAATATAGCACATTAAAAGGAAAGAAAAATATATTTAAGAATCCTAGACACGATCAACAAACATTTTTAGCTTAATCCAATTATTAGGAGGAAGATGCAAGCAAGTAACCAATCCAAAATCGTTGAATTTTGTCAACTCATCATTCACATGGTGATAATTTTGAATGAATAATTGCTTAATAGAACTTATATATTGAGGGTTATGCCCATAATGGAGGGATCTGTAAGGCAGAAGATGGAAGAACTTAGGAAGTGTCTGTTTGAAGAAGAAAGAATGGGGAAAATCAGGACTACCCTAAAATTAATATAAGCACTTAACGTGTTTCTTACGAATGAGCAAGTCGCGTCTCTACATACTTATCACCAATCTATCTTTAGAGTAGTTGTCATTATAAAAGCAAATACAGCATCTACCTTTGTGTGAGACTTGTAAACTAGACGTCACCCCATCTAGTTTACAAAAACTTAATTGTTTGCAAACCGGATGGCCAGTGGGTGGACATCATCCGGTTTGCAATTTAGTAAGTTGGATATGGATCATCCGGTTTATTAAATTGCAAACCGGATGATGTCCACCCACTGGTCATCCGATTTGCAAATAGTTAAGTTTTTGTAGACCAGACGCCGCTCCGTCCGGTTTACAAATTATAAATTGGATTCCACCCCCTAATTTTGTATTCGGTTTGCAATTTCTATACCGGACGTCCAATCATTCGGTTTACATTTTCTAAAAAATCCTATACCGATTGATTTTGTCCGGTTTAAATTTCATGCAAAACGATTACGTATGACCCTTTTTCGTCATTTTCAGGTAGTTTTGGAATTAAAAATTTTATGGAGGTGCAAGAAGAGATTATAGAGATATAGGAAGAATTCTTCTGAAAGTAAAAACAAAAAGGCTTCTTTGTGCAACTCTTCTAGAGACACAATAAATTGACTATTATATCTTTAATAAAAAAATTAAATAAATCATACACTTAAAAAAAAAATCAGACACTTATAAATTTTTTGTATTTCGGATTGTACAATCCATTATACAACTTTTATATATCGGATTGTATTATCCGATATATAATTTTTTTCCTTACATTTTGGATTATATAATCTGGTATATAATTTTTTTTCTTACATTTTGGATTGTACTGGTATACGAAAGTTGTACATCGAATTGTATAGTTTAGAATGTGAAAAAAGTTGTATACTGGATTAATCCGATATACAAAATAAAAAATTATATACGAGATTGTAGAATTCAGTATACAAAATAAAAAATTGTATATCAAATTGTATAATCCGATAAACAAAAGTTTTTTTACTGGATTATATAATCTCATAAGGATATTTTTGGTATTTTAAAAAATATGAAGGTGTAGGATGAAGTCATGGAGGTACAGTAAGAACACATCTATCTTAAAATGCCTTTTTGACAATTACTTACAAAATTTTATACCAAAATAAAAAATATTGATCTACTATCATAAAATTTCATTCAATTTGCGATAAGAGTTCAATTTCATCAAGGCATAAAGATTTTTTTTATATAAATTAACAAATTCATCTTTTATGACTTATGATTTTAATTAAATTTTGGTGATAACAACCAATGTAAGCCAAATTTATTTATTATAGAGGAGATATTTCTTTAAATTATAAGGACTTGAATTAACTTTATACGTAACTAGATTATGAATCACTTGAAAAATACATGAAAATAGTTGAATCTAAAGAATATAGACATATAAATTTGGTTGACAATTAATTTTTTTTCTAAAAGGAAAATATTGAACCATGAAACATTTTCTTTTTCAACTATATGAACTATAACTAAATACCTATAATGAAAAATATTTTTAAGTGTAGCACAATGCTAACATTACATTTTTTTTTTTGCATAGAAATGCTTTCTTAATGTTCCAATAGATTTTTTAAAACCAATTTACCACGATCAAGAGTTAAAGTAAAGTTTAATGAAAGATTGTTTTTGTCAAGAATAGAATGCAGAGAATATTTAAACGTTTCAACATTTGGTTCAATATATTAAGAAAAAATTAAGTTTCTTAAGACTTGGTGAGTTTAAATATTTTTTTTCCAATCTATCATGAAGTTTTGCTACAAGGGACGGATAGGAAAGACATCATTTGGTATCAAGATATTTTGTAGTGGGACTTCAAGAGATAAGTAACAAGCTCTTACTTTTTTTTTCTTTGTTTCTTGTCATAATTATTAGTTAAGACCTTTAAATAAAGTTAATGACTAGTTAGATTGGAAAAAAAATTAAGTTCATAGATAAAAAATCAAAATTATAGGATTATGAAAAAAATAATATCAAACTTTAGAAAGATGTCACAATTCCAAAGAGGGAACATATGTCACAAAAATTATACACATAAAGGAATGAAATCCTTTTGTTAAATCTCAATTATGAATCCACAAAATCTAAGAAGAACTAGCTCTAAAGGCTAAGTTTGTTTTCTTAAAAAAATCAAGATTTGTCTTTTCTTTGTCTTTGTTGGCCACTACATATAACCTCTTCGCATTTGGAAAAGTTATACTACAAGAAAAAGTTAAATTACTGACAGAAACTTATCGACGAAATTTTATCCGTTGGTAAAATATCATTACCGAAAATTTTTACCGACGAATATCATCCGTCGTTAAATACAGATATTAATTTTTATAATAAAATTAATCATTTTTTATTTATCGACGGATTTACCGACGAGTAAGTCCTTCTGTAATTATCGACAAACTCAAAAAATTCGTCGGTAAATTTACATACAACCAATTTACCGATAGATTTTATTTTTGTCGAAAATTCATCGGTAAATACGACAGATTTTGGGTGTTTCCGATAAATTTGTCTCGTCGATAATTTTAATTTATTTTTGTAGTAGTATTACAAGGTAAACAAAATAAATGGCAAAAGGCCTCCAAATAATTGATAAAGTGTAACTGTGCAAAATTATTAATGTTTAGCCTATAATTTTAACCAAAGTTGACTGCTTTTTAAAAATATTTGTAGCAATCCAAATTAAATTTGAAACTCAACTAAATAATTAAAAGATGTTGGACGTTCCATCAAGCAAAAGTAAGTCGTCATTCTTTAGTTGAATATGACAAGTTATGTCTCCATTAAGGTCAACCTCTTATTCATTCATGATACAATTATTCAATGTGAGCTTTAATTCTTTAAAATTTGGTATGTTTTAGTAAGAACTGCCAACACTTGTAAAATTTCCTTGACTTTCCTTATCCTTACTCTGGTCATAGGTCCTTTAGGTCCTTTAAGTCCCTCAAGTGCTTTAAAATCCTTGCTCTAGTTCATGTCCTCATCACTGCCCTTTCTTAGAGAATGTTTGTCCTCGTATCAGAAACATCATCATTTGCATCCAATAGACTTAAATTGGACACATTAGAAGTAACATTGATGTTGTACTTACTAGGTAGATCAATTTTATATGCATTGTCATTGATCTTTTCTAGCACTTGGAAATGACCATCTTCCCTTGATTGTACCCAAATCTAATCACTAGGTTAGAACTCTTTCTTCCTTTCTTAGCTTGTCTTGTATAGCTCTCAATTTTTTCTTTCAATTAGAGTCTTTACTTGCTCATTTGAGTTCTTCACATAGTTAAATATAACTTAAGCTTCTTGATGCTTCAACATAGAAATGTTAGACATAGGCAATAAATCAAGAGGAGTTGAAGGATTAAATCCATATATAATTTTAGAAGGTGAATAATTAGTTGTATTATGGATAACATTATTATAATAAAACTCATCATGAGGCAAACATGCTTCTCAAGACTCATCGTTGAACCCTTGAGCCTTGTTGAGAAATAATTGACCACCTCACTTTGAGTTGAGAGAGCTAAAAGACCATGATCATTAGTGTGGTCCAAGTTTAGGGAAAGGAAAATACTTAAAAGTAGTACAAAAGGGGTATAAAGAATAATTTAGAAAAGGTTATTGGTCAAGTTGTATAATTTAATTTCTATTAAAAAAATTGAAAAAATAAACTAATGTGGGGTAACGTGATATTGGTATAAATATGAATGAATTTCAAATAGAAGAGGGTAGAATGTGTTTAATTCATGAGTTGATCTAATTGCTCTACTCTCTCAAGGTGTTTTGTTATCTAGAATAAAAAATTTCGTTCTTAGCCCAACGTTACAAACCACTGCATGCTTGTGAAAATTACTAGCTCTTGAAATAAAAACATAATTAAATTGTAGGGGATTAGTGGTGGAAGAGAGAAACATATCCTTAAACACCAATGTGCTTGAGGAGTTTTCTTTTCTCCTCTTCTTATCTTCTTCCATTGTTCATCTAAATGTTTAGTCTCTTCACGAAAATGAAAAGCTAAACCCATTTTGATTATAAGATTAACCTATAGACCTAAAAAACCTTCCATGTATGAATAGTGGGAATCAACATTTAACAAGCATTTCAGAAAAAAGGAACAAAACTTCCATTCCTTATCAGATATTATTTTCCAAAATCTTCTTAAGATGAAGGAACTGTCCAATAATAATGGATATAGAAAGTTGACACAATAAACTATAGAAAAATAAACGAGAAAGTTTCAATATAAATAGAAAAATATAAACTATTTTAACGAAACTGTTTTATTTGAATCATATTTATACATAAAAATAAAAAAATAACACAAAAATCTAACCAACAAAGTAATTCATTGAAATATATATAATTTTAAATAATTTTTTTTCCAATAAATGCTTTAAAATCTCAATTGAATATTACTAAATTTGTAGTCTCTGAAAATCTTTTTATAGTCTTTATTAAATATGATATTTTTTTAATGTTTACAAATCTCGATTGAGTATTGCATAAGTTGTTTCTTTTTAAATTTTTAAATCTCAATTGAATATCACATAACTTATTTTTATGAAAAAAAAACAAATATTTTATTTTAAAGTCTCTTAAATCTCAATTGAACATGCACAAAAATATTTTCAATGCACAATTTTTATGAGAGATCCTCATAAAATCTTATTTTATATTAACTAGATTTCACCATGAGCTTATTCTTATAAATTTTGCTTCAATAGTAAAATTTTATAAAACTCACCTTTTTATAAAATTTTATTTACCTTTTAATTTTTCAAAGGTTAAAAGTTGATTTAATTATATAATTTAATACCTTTTACTATTTAAACTCAGTGTGTTATACAAAACCTAAATGTTAAATTTAAAGAATCCAACCAAGATGTACATTCAAAGATGTTTTTATAATCTTCTCAAAGAAAACTTTTGGAGGGGAGATGATCATGAGGTGCAACCCCTACTTGCATATAATGAATACCAAATTTGTGAAACTGTGAAAAAGAAAATAAAAAAAAAAGAATTTAGTGCTTCTTATTTAAAATAAATTTGTGAAACTACCCTATTACCATATATCTAAGAAGAAAATAATCAAGTGATGATCCAAAGAGATTATTATAAAAGGCTGGGAGAGAGGAGAGAGGAGAGAGGAGAGAGGAGAGAGGAGAGAGAGAGTGAAACAGCTCTTAGAAGACACAAAATTTCACAATATTAAGAGTTCGGTTTCAGATCACTTATAATGGTCGTGGGTTCCTTCGCACTAACTCCTAATAGGAAGAGAAGGGCTACCTACAAATATTCCACCGACATGGACACTGAAGCTGCTACCAAGGTTTTTCTCTTCTGTTACTACACTAATTCCTCTTCTTCTTTTTTTATTTCTTGTTTGAATTCTTTGGTTTTGTGGGATTTCTGGGTATTTTGTTTTGTCAGCATCTCTTTGATAATCTATTCATCTGCTTTTCTGATCTGGGTTTGATTTATTTTTGCCTTTCTATTGATTATTTCATGAGTTCTTAGGTGGGTTTATTTCAAGCTTTCTTTTTTATTATTGGATCGTCTACATCCTTGGAAAACAAAATATTTTTGTTCTCAGCGCTGTCTATATGTTTTCCTAGCGTTTTTGAATTGACATTGATAGGTATAACAGGGTTCCCAATAAAAAAAAATCAATTTTTAATATTTTCTGTTGATTATTGAAGATTTTTTGGTGGGTTTCGCAAGGTCTTTTTATTGAATTGTTTACATCCTTGGAAAGCAAAATATTTTTGTTCTCAGAGCTAGTGATATTTACTAACAGGGTACCCAATGAAAGAATTTTTTTAAGGATGAAAAACACAAGAACTAATCAATTAATTGTGCTACTTAAAATGGGGCGGAAAGTGTAAAATATACTCTTGTGGTGATCTCCATTAGTTCCTGTCTTCCTCATCAACTTGATTATAATCACTTTTTTGAAAAAGTGATGGAGGCAGTTAAGTTTAGAGCTTGCTCGTGGATTAGAGCCTAGAGTAACAAAACATCATCATTGCCCTTTTATGATTAGCTGGTTCAACCTTTGCATTGAATTAAGATGGCTAGGTCTTAATTTGCTCCACTTGGCGATAGCAGTTGGGGAATTGAAATTTTCATTTTGTGTTTCTCTTGTTTTCTGCTGTGTTTTTTCTGTTTTTGCTTTTGACCTTGTTGGTGTTGGGATCGGATGTGTGCTTGTTTAATAAGCTTAATGTTAGGATGGGACTTAGTGTTCTAATGCTAATGTAGCTGTTCACATGTTCCGACTACTATCTACCTTTCCTTTTTGTAATAATACACTTATTTGTAGGCCTAAAAAAATCACATTTTGGAATTTAATTGTTAGTACAGGGGGTTAATCCACAACCTTTTCTAGATTCCCGTGTTGTTCAGCGAGCCTTGACATAGAATTATTTTACATACGATTGCAAGAAAAGATTGTGGATTACACTACGCATTCTTTGCTATTTTATACTCACTAACTACATCAAGCATCTCCCACTTTGGTAGGGTTGGCTACGTGTTTTCTTCTATAACATTTAACGAGTCTTTCTTTCATTTGTTAAACTCCATAAAGGGTTTTTCCTATTCCCCTTTTGATTCTATGGTCAACGTTCTTATCAATCATCCCTTGAGTTCTGGAATTTAGTTTGCAAGATTCCATCCCCTTTTAAATTCTTCCTAAAAGGGAAGAATTTGAAATATTTGTACTTTCTCTTGTTTCACATCTGTCTCTTCTCTTCATACTTTCTCACTAGCTTGGTCTTGGTCGAGATTTATATGTTTAGTCCTGGTTGGGACGACGTTAGCCGTTGGCAGGGCTACTTTTCGAGTAATATCAGCTTGATCTTTTTTATTAACAATGTGAGTGGAGCTGTTTATTTGCCAGATGTAAATGAGGATCTTTTAGCTGATATTGATATAGGTTATTTGTTGGTTGAAATTCTTGGGATTATTTTTCTGTTGATTTAGACTAGAGTAATTTCTCAGTCAATAGGTTATTTGTTGGTTGAAATTGTTGGTATTATTTTTCGGTTGATTTAGACTAGAGTCATTTCTCAGGCAACATTAGTCTAAGTTTCCTTAGCCAATGTTAAAGGGACTATTTTTCAGCTGATGTCATCAAGTATTTTTTTGGTTGATGTTATTAGAGTTATGTTTTGGTTGATGTTGCTATTATTTTTTTTTTACAGCATCAGTCAGATTTTTTTCAATGTCAATTGGGAAAAATTTGAGATAACTGATCTTCCTAATCAGATCATAAAATTTGAGAATTTCTGTTTCTAGCACGGTTGTTTCGACCGAGGCTTTGGGATTGATTTGGGATTTCATTTGTATAAATGAAAAAATTGAATCTCATGCACCACCATTCAAATTTGACTCTTTTTTTATCTTGTTTGAACTCAATTTTCCTGTCTGTTCTCTTTTTGAGGCTGTGTTGGAGTTTCTACGTCTGTTTAGGGTAGAGACAATAAGCGTAAAAATACCAAAGTAGAGGAAGGGGACAATTACCAGCCAGACTTCCCATATTTAGTGCAACAATAAATAGTAGGAGGAAGTGCATGTAACTCTATGGGGTGTAGGGAGAGGCAGATAACAAAGAAAAGAAAAATAGGGTTTCTTTCTAAATTGTTCTGTGTGGATCACACAGTGGAGGGTTAACAGAGGCTGTTTCCCACCCTTCTGGCCCTATTTTCTTGAATGCAGTTTTAATATATTTCCAGAACCTGTTTGTGCATGACCAAACTGGTTACATGTGTGAACCCAGCCATAAACAGAGTTGTGTGATGTGGAATTCAATTTGCAACCTCAGCATTCAAAGTGATTGCCCTTCTGATCGAAAATAAATATACTGTTGGTTCTTTGGAATTGTTAAATCAGTAACGGGGAAGTCTTTTCTCCCTGTCCTCAGAAATCATTGTTATCTTTGATCTTCCATGAGGCATTGTGAATATTTCTATCTCATGTATGGGCTAACTTATACATTTGTACTGCTACCGAAATTTTCCTGGTTCAGGTTTACTGCTTCTGCACTTCAATGAACTATTTATTTCAATTATATTTCCTTCACCATTTTTTTATTGAAGCAGATGAAGCTTGATGCGTTGAAAGAAAGAATTGGGCGAGAGATCCGCGTTTTTGAAACATTTGTTTCTTCATCATCAGATGCTGCATTATCCAATGGTAATTGCACCCTATCTTATAGACAATCCCAAGGCACTAGAAAAACATTCCTGGAAAAATTTATTGATACTGGTTTTTTCTCAAATATCCTGATTAAACTTTTGTTTATGGTTTGGTTTCTAGAAGAGGTGACTGATGACTTCTATGAGTTTACTGCTGAAGATTATCACAGACTTTTGGCAGCTAAAAAGGAAGGTAATGATGATACTACTAATCATTCCACGAGCAAAGTAAAATTTTATTTACCACTTATTATACACTATTTTTATGCCCCTGTTTCATCTCAGGAAAATACCGATTTTCTGATTTGAACATTTACCTTAATAAGATTACAGGTCGTGTATGCTTATGCATCTGCATTGATTTGCAGTTTCTCCGTTTACTCTTTGTATGGATCTATTTGGTTAATGACACTAAACACAAAAAGAGGGGATGAGAAAAGAATAGGAATGGGACAAAGCAACCATTCTGCTAACAGAACAACATTCCATTATCTTTGTGTTTCCGCTCATTCCACCCCAGTTTGTGAGGGAAGTGATATTTTTAAGTTCAAGGGGAAATGACGAAAAATGATTCCTCTTCTGTTACGTTTACCTCCTATCTATTTTAAACTCTCAAATAGAGGAATTTTATCCTGTTCCCCTCATTTCATTTCCATTCTGATCATTACCGGACAAATTTAATATTTACTTCTAAAAATTTACAATCTAATGAGGTCGAGAAAGCAAAAATTAAAATGAGAACAAGAGTTTTTGGTTTGGTTCCCTCATGTCTTGTTTGTATGTTTTTCTTTCTTTTTAATATACTTTGACATGCTGCAAATGATTAGCGGACTTTGAGGTGCCAACTTAATTGGGATGTCATTTTCCATAGTGATGCTTGGCATGTTAATCTTTAAAGAAAGTATAAGGACAAAAATTATTATCTAGTCAATGGTCAATAAGCCATTTGTTTTCAGTTTTAGGAAGTTAGAAGTGCCATATCTTATTATATGCTGTTTAAACCATCATCTAAATTTTCTTATCTTATACTTTTTGGTTTTATAAATGCTATTGTATGTATTTGTTGCAATTCATGGGTGATAATACTTGTTAAAAGGGTGATGTTAAACAGTTAAGTTCTTGTATGCCTGGAATTGCTTAGATAACATATTATTCCCTTTATTACACTAAAATTTAAATGCATTAAATTTTCTCAGATAAATTCTTGAAGACTAGAAAAATCCGTGAAGCAGAAGAGGCAGCACGTAGGTCGCAAATGACCAAGGTATGTCTAGCATCCTCTCTTCACTATTATTTCATTATTTTTGTTATTATTATTATTATTGTCATAGTTGGAGTTGAGACTGAAAATAGTGAATGCTATGTTTTATGTTTCCATAATAACAGTATAAAAGATACAAGAATGAGAGAATCACTCCAATGAGTTTTAGGGATTAGAAATTCAGAATTTATCTATTTAAAAAAATATTTAGGAAACTATCAGAAACAAATCAAACTAAATATGGATAGTATTTCACTTGTGTATAAGATTTGATCTGTTCCATGGGATATATTTACACTGTTCATAAATGCTTTATGAAGGCTGAAATGAATAAATCAGATTGGTAAAAAATAAATTCATCTTTTAAGTTTGTTTGGGCTTTTCTGCAGGCTATAATTAGAGTTCGATTCCCAGATAATCACACGGTGGAGGCTACCTTCCACCCATCAGAAACAGTCCAGAGTTTAATTGATGTCCTGACTAAAGTTATTGCACTGCCAGAGCAGCCATTCTATATATGTAGGCATATTAGTATTTATGTATGATTAAATTCTGAATGATATATGATGCTTAGAATTTGTACCGACGTATATAGCATAATTCAAATTCCCTTAACTCATTAACCATTAGTTTAGCATGACTTAGGATGAATCATCTCTTGATTTTAAATTATTAACCAGTAAAAGGTTGCTTTGGATATGATTTGAAAAGTAAATCATATTAACTTCGAATGATGCAGATACTACTCCGCCTAAAAAGGTGATGAAAGACATGTCTCAGAATTTTTATGATGCTGGCTTTTGTCCTGGGGCCATTGTCTACTTCTCATACGATGTCCCAAAAGGTAAGTTCATCCTGTCATGAGAATCCTTTTTTCAGAATTACCTTTCTTAAAGTCCATTGAGTGCCCTGTTATTCTGAGTAAGCCCCCAAATCCTTGGACGATTGGTGTCAGAAACTTTTGTTTCCTAATGAATTCTTTGAATATCTCAAATGTCTGCATATTTTTCTACTGGAGACTAAATTAGCATCAGAAGAGGACATGTTTGGCATTTCTTTCGTGTTTTTATCTCACCTGACAAAATCTTTGGAGAATTAACGTTGTGACACTAATCTATGGAGGACCAATTTAAGGGTTAAGGATTTTATCACCTGATTATTATATCAGTACTAATCTATGGAGGACCAAATTTTCATTTCATAATACTAAAATTGACCTGCTTGGTATTTATATAAATTCCGTGGTTTCTTTACTTGTGGGACCATTTTTTAAGAAGACACTTTTAGAGTATTTGTAGGTTGGTTTTGAAGCTCATTCGATGTTCAAATCCTTCAAGTTTGCAGTTGTACTCTAGTGTATTTTATTTTGTAACTGATCTGCTTCAGAGTTTATATCTAGTCTCTTTCGGTACTGTTCATGCATTTATATTGTTGCCTGACATGTGAAATATTTATCCCTCCAAATCTTTTCATAACATGTCTCTTCATCAAGTAAATGCAGTGAAGCTTATAGCATGAAGCAATATATAACTGATAGTAGCTTAACTTATTTTTGACATCATATGCCATTAACGTGTATTTCTAGTTAATTAGAGATGCACTTCTGAAAAGGCTATTTTTTTTCCTTTCTTATTTGATGGGGTGTTTAGGTAGCACTGGTCCCTACCTTCAAGAAGATATCTTGTCTTTGAAGGAACTGCATGCTGCTAATGATCAAGGCCAACAATCTGAGCCTTTAGTACAGTCAGAACCGGAACCTCCTGTGGCAACACAACCTCCTCCTGTTGAACAACGCAAACCTGCTGAGAAAAAGCTTGTTAAACCGAAGTGGTTGAAAATGTGATTTCTATTTCTCTTCGGTCCAGGAATCATTGTTCAGCAAACGAGCTTCGCTTTTCTTGTGGGTCAACGTTATATCTTTACTCAAAGTATCATGCAAAGTCCACAAGAATACGTCATAGTTAACTTCCTTTTCTTCCTTATGCCTTTCGTGAATTTGTAGATAGTGTTTGAAAACGTGAAGCGTCTTAGATGCATATGTTGTTTCAAATTTCGATGTTACATTATACTTGTAGAAATTTCTTTGATCCTGATTTGGAGAATGCAAGCATCTTGAAACGTTGTTTGCTTATTAATATTACTGTATTTTTTTTTTTATGTAGATTATACTTTTAAGTTATTTACCAGAATGAGGCAATTCGAAAACTAATTTCTATTTTGGGCTCTGGCTACACTGCTAATGGATTTCAGTTTTTTTCAGTTTATTTTACTTTTTTGTCACACAAGTTAAGGGTAACTTGAGGAATGAAGTTTTAGAAGAAAATAATAAGGGTAGAATTTCATTTCAAAATAGAAATAACAAAACAATGGATCAAAATTGGTATGTAGCATACTTGATCATATTTTCATAAAAGGTGGAATAAAGTCTAGAGTCCAAAATCACGTGCCGTCCAAAATCACGTGCCGGAACTACAAAAGTAGTGAAAAAGCCTAACATCACTATCTCATAGTGGCACGTTAAAACCTTAAACACTGTATTTTCCTCTTGTAGCTCTCATTTTTATTTTCTAAATGTTTATTTTGTCTTTCTGATATAACTTATTCAACCTCCAAAATCTTCGTTGATGTTTTTCATTGGTTGGTGCCTTACTTTTGAACTTTTGTTTTGAACATTTAATTTGACAGTTGTTGGAGGTGAAAGTTTTGTAGAGGTTAAAGTCACCTAGCTCGTTTGGGTAACTTCTTGGTTTTCTTTTTCAAACCAGTTGAGCAATAGCAAAATGCATTTTAATTTATTTTTTATGTTGTAATTTGAAATTGTTTTTGAATTGAGTAATTCATAATAGTAATTTTATATTCAATTTAGTTATAAATTGTAAAATTCTAAAATATTAATTGTAATATTGTGAACAATGTATAAATTAGGTGGGATTAATTGTGATCCCACCGCCCAAGCTCCCCCTTTCTCCGACGACGACCCTTGGCCCCCTTCTTGGTGGCGACTCCTCCCATAACGACAAGAAGACGGCAATTGCTTCCTGCACCTTTCTGTACTCCATATTTTTTTGAAATGACAATTTTATCCTTAACAGTTTATTAAAAGAAAGGAGATGGATGCTTTGATCTTCACTGTTTCGACTTCAGTGGTGGTGCAATATGTGGTGGGAGAAGCTTTTTTCAAAAATCAGGTTCTAGAAATCTTCCAAAAAATGATTTTCATAACTTGTTGGAAGTGTTAGAATTGAGTTTCGAAAAAAGAAATCCGTAATTAAATTTTGTATTACGGAAAAAGATTTCCAGGAGAGGAATGTTTGATTTTTAGCTTACAGAAAATGAATTTCTGAACGTAAGATTTGCTTCCAAAAATTGATTTACGGAATGCAAAATGATCTTCCGAAAACCATCAAACAATCATCAAAATGTTTTCTGGTAACAAAACATCAGTGACACAAAAATTTATCATACCATCAAGACATTTTTCCTTGGTACCACGGATTCACGGTCAAATACTCTTTCCAAAGAAAGTTTAAATTTTAAAAAATAAAATATTATTTAAATGCTGAATTCGAGAATGTACTGTAACAGTAATTCTGCACAAGATCAGAGATTTGTGGAGTGAATGTATTTTAATTATAATTCTTATGTATTTAATTTATTAATATTTATATTATAATAATACTAAATTTAATAAAAAATTAAATATTAATAATAAGTTTATAAAATAATATTAATATTAAAATTCAAAATAATAATTATAATAATAAAAATAATTTTATAAAATAATAATATTTTAATTTTTGTTTTAAAATAATTAATAATCATATAATTTCAATATTTAAAATAATAATAATTCATTAATCACACTTAACAAATTAATTATATTTAATTTTAAATTAATTTTAAATTAATTTTAACTATAATTTTATCCACTAAAAAAAATTTTATCTATTACACACATCACATCATTCAGAAATTTTTATAAATTTTTCATTTAAATCTTAATATCTTTCTCTTGATCCAAACAACTCAACTTTTTTCACACTTTTATCTCAAATCAACTCAAATTCACTCCCTCAACTCTATCTTCTAATCCAAACAAATCCTAAATGATGAATGACTGACACCTTCAACAACCATCACCTACTCACCATCACTTACCTCCAATCACCAACAGAAGCCTTTACTGGAAAATTGTGCATCACACCACCATGGACTGCACCACCATTGAAGTTGGAACAATGAAGATCAAAGCACCCATCTTCTTCCTTTCAATATACTGTCAAGGATAACATTGTCATTTAAAAAATATGGGATGCAGGAAGAAAATGTGGGGGTGCAAGAAGCAATTGTCCAAGAAGACTACTTCCACTCCAGCCCGCTCCAGAATCCATTGGGCTCCTGCCCCACCAACTGCTTCTTCATGCACTTCCAACTGTTTTTTAAGGCATTTCTAAATTTTTAAAAAAGGTTAAAATTGTCCATCATTATTACTATACAGACCAAAATACCATTAATTTTAAAGTTGTTTATAGTCTTCCATCCACTCTTTCATATATCCACTGTCGCCTCCAATACACCTCTATTGATCTGTTTGTTGTTGTTGCCGTTGGTTTGATTCCGTCACGAACCACCGTGAACATATTCGTGAAACATTTGAGGTATGTATGATTATTAAACATTTTGTGGTTGATTTTGGATAGTTTCTGTGATTTGGGTGCAATTTGGGGGTGTTCATTTTCGTTGATAATAAGTTTTGGAATAGAGTGTTATGAAACTGTCATTCGGATCCGAAAAACCGCATTTTGAAACTTATTATTAATGAAAATAACAGTTTTGAAATGAGGTATTCTGGAATGGGGTGTTCCAGAAATTTAAATTGACTTCCAAAACAGGATGTCCCAGAACATATTTTTTAGTTTCGGAATACTTTATTTCGGAACTTATTTTTCTGAAACAAATATATTCCAGAACAGGCTGTTCCGGAACGTGTCATATGACTTCTGAAATAGCCTATCTCGTAATTCATGTAACACGTTCCGAAATAGTTTGTTCTGAAATATATTTGTTTCAGAAAACGTGTTCTGAAATCAGCCATTCTGAAAGCAATATAAAAAAAAACACTTCCGGAAAGTGTATTTTGGACTAATTATGGAACCTGTAATCTAGAATATAACTACACCTCCTACCCAACTTACCCCAAACGTTGCCACTGCTGCTCCGCAGATTTTCTGCCGCTGCTCTACCACCGTTCTGTTGCTACCGATGACACACGTCGCCGCTCAAAGCTCTTACTGCTAGTCGTCACTGTCCACGTTCACTGCACCTCCGTCTTCCACTTTCACACACCTCTTCCTACACTATTATTGTATATAGGGAGAAAAATATCTTTTAGAATAAGGATAGTTTAGGAATATTCAAAAATTTGGAAGTGCCTCAAGAAACACTTGGAGGTGCAGGAAGAATCGCGCCACTCCCACTCCAATTCTTTGTTGGGCCTAGTGGTCTGCCTCTGCTGGTCTTTACCTCTCTGAGTGCTTCTTCCTACACCTCCAAGTAGTTCTTGGGACACCTCTAAAATTTGCAAAACGAACAAAAATACCCTTAATTTTGTATTGTGCATACCATTTTGCCCTTGCACCCTGATTCTTAAAACCCCTTCTCCTTCCATCTCTATTACTCGTCCACTGCGTGCGGCGCCTCCCCCTCATTCTGAGCTGCAATTTGGGTGCCAATTTCAATCCGAAATCGATTATTAACACTGCATTTTACAATCATTTGAGGTAGGTATCATCTATTGTAAGATTTGTAGTGTATTTGGGGAGATTTTGTGGGATCTACGATTTAGGGGTAGGGTATTTTGAAACTGTTTTTGTTGCAGAACCACGCATTCCGCAACGTGTATAAGGATCCGTATACAAGTTGCGGAATGGGTGGTTCCGCAATACGTTCGGACACCTCCCAATGAGTTGCGGAACCACGCATTCCGCAACATGTATACGGATCCGTATACAAGTTGCGGAATGGGTGGTTCCGTAACTCATTGGAGGTGTCCGAACGTATTGCGGAACCACCTATTCCGCAACTTGTATACGGATCCGTATACACATTGCGGAATGGGTGGTTTCGCAATACATTTGAACACCTCGTAGTGTGTTGCGGAACCACCTATTCCGCAACGTGCATATGAATCCGTATACAAGTTGCGGAATGGGTGGTTCCACAACACGTTTCAAACTGTTTTATTTCAATTTAATTTGTTTCATTTTGTTGTTGTTGACAGACTCATGGCTAGAACTAGGGGCGCATGTTCTCAAGGAGATCAAAGAGAGAGGCCCACAGCCTCTGTTCGAAGGGGAGATCGAAGGGGAGTAGGCAAAGATGTTGTGCCTGGTGCTGCTGAAGTTGGGGCATTCCCTGGAGGACCTATTGATGGTTCTCTATTACTCTCTTATCGTCACCATGTTGCTTATAATCTATGGCAAGGCGAGGTAAGTATATGACACTGAGACCAATATTTGTTATTTAGTTTTTTCTTGTTATTCGTTGAATATAGGATGTTATGGTTTAGGATCATGGAGAGTTGAAAATGGTATCACATGGGAGAAAATTGAGTAGGCTTGGATTGCCATGTGCTAAAGTTGAGGAGCTTATTACTTATAGTGGAATGTTGCTGTTATGCAACATTAGCTATCAAGTGATTGATAAGGGTTTACTTTTTGGATTTGTCGAGCGGTGGCAAAGGGATACCAATACCTTCCACTTGTCTTTCGGTGAAATGTCTATCTCTTTAGATGATGTCTCATGCCTTTTACATATTCCTATTATGGGTCGATTTCCCATTTGTTATAACCTGGAGTTTTCCAGATTGAGCCAGGAAATTTAGCCACGGCTGAGGACCGATGGACACATTTTCATGATCATGTCATTTGGGGGTTGACCCATGTGTCTGAACCGCATGATTGCTCATCTGATTACATGGGCTGGTATACACGCATGTCCCATCCATATCTTATTCCTGGGTTTAATTCTAATGCTGTTGGTCGTTGTCGACGCCGTAGTCCTGAGCCTGAGGTTGTTGGTCCATCACGGTCATCATCTCAGCAGGATCGCGGACACATTGTAAGATATTTAACAACTTTAGTCTTTCATTGTTATTTTTGTAACTTTTGTAACTTGTAATTTTATTACTTTTATTGTTGTAGGGTATATTCAGCCGCATTGCCAACATTTTGCACCGGATGATTGACTATCGCCATGTTGAAGTAGGCACTCCTAGTTATGATGATGCTCAGGAGGCCTAAACATTAGCTGGAGGAGTTACTGAGCAAGGGATAGTATATACCCGACGTCATCGTCATATTCGTGGGAGGGGACCAACTTGACTATCTTAGTCATTTAGTTATGTTATGTTTATGTTGTAGGATCATGTTATGATATGTTGAACTTTTAGGACCTCGTTATGTTATGTTTAACTTGCAACGACCATATTATTGTATATTTGATATGCATTTGGAAGAGTACGTTTACTTACCCTTTTATAATTGTTATATGGAAATACATCTCATTCAACAAAAGGTGACAATGTTATATGAAAATATAATTACATCAATTGTCCTCAATATTAACATATGTTGGATTTTGGCTTGTAAGAACAGGAAATTGTTGCATCCTACTAAGATACAATTGTGACCATAGTCTTGCCACAGGATATGCATATGTGGACCACAAGACATCAACAGTTGGTAATGGACAACCATGCTTCAATTTTACCTGTATTACATTGTAAAATAAGTTACAATAAAATAACATAAACATATAAAAATTGAATAAAATAAGTAACAAACCTGCACAAAATGGGAGCCATAAACATGCCCAATACAT
>Ga0099824_1003798_pt1 | contig 21956 bp, 13 predicted proteins | sample SiratrowhiteBW_FD_76837 | JGI IMG/M metagenome (GOLD analysis project Ga0099824, IMG submission 76837) | Root nodule microbial communities of legume samples collected from California, USA - Siratro white BW | ecosystem: Host-associated > Plants > Roots > Nodule | place: USA: California... | reverse complement strand
TATTACATTTGTATATTTACATTTCTTTATTTTATTTTTTTCTCTAAAATTTTTTTACATTTTGTTTCTGTTTTTTTTTTTTTTATAATTTTGTATTATTTTTATGCTTATATAAAAATTGTATTTATATTTTAGTGTCTGTTTTTTATTAACATTTTTTATGATAAAAGATCCGTTAAGTTGTTTTCCTTCAATAAAAATTTGACATTCCTTAATTTTCATCCTCTATAAATTTAAGAGTTGAATAAGAAAAATGAAATGAATAAGATAATACTAATGAAAGGGAAACAATATTATCTATTAGATTGATTAATTTTTTCTTTAAATAAAATCATTTTAATAAAAATCAGGATTTTTTTTATCTAATAACATATTCAAAATCACGAAAGTTTTACGAGATTAAAATGTTATTTAAATCAAATATTAATCCAAAAGGAAATCACATGAGCTTTCTTTTATTATAAAAAAATTCTTCATCTAAACTCGATTTTTGTAAATAATAATCCGTACTGTTTCTCCCACATAAATCATGTCTTCTTAGTATTTTTATTTTAGTGTTCATTGTTTGAATGGATTATTTGGCTTAACTAGAGTAACTCATTTAGGGCGTAAGGCTTAAGAATTTATGTCTAATTCAACTTTCCAAACAGTTTTTAAAATATTTTTTGTATAATAATGGTAGTATGTAAATTTACATTTAATTCAATTTTACAATCATATGTATAAAGTGAGCATTGTACCTTCATTAGAATGATACCAAGTTAAGCTGTTTTACATATAATTTACCTAAAGAGTGGAATATCTAAATTCCAAAGTTACACCGAATGTTTAACTAAAAGCTCATACATGATACACAGTTTACATCAAGAGCGTATAATACAAAGGGCCATACACAAAGACTAACATATCTCCGAGAGGAGTCATCTGTCATCTCAGACCCTCACAGAGGACTTCAGTTTTGGAACCTTGAAGCTGGTAGAGAATAGCTTCGGAGTCTCTAAGGTGGGAATAACTGGAGGCTCTTTCCTCTTCGTGCTTTTTTTCCCCTGGACATTAAGATTCAGTCAGGAAGCGAAAACATATAAAAAAACAAAGCAATGCAATCTTTTTCTCAAACTTTCCATTTTAAAACCTTGTATAAATCTAAAACTATTGTTCAACATGACACACAGGAAGTACAACACCAAAAAGTAATACTGGAGAACACAACCCTCACCACTACAACAAGACATAATGATGTTTTGTAAATCTAAACACAGCCAATATAAGGCAGCTCAATGAGAAATAAATATGCTAAACTGCCTGTATCAGGTGGGCAAGTTATTATGGAGAGCATGAATTTGCAGATGTTGGAAATGGATTGCAAATAAAGTAGAAGACAGTATGTTTGAAGACTTTATAGTGGGCAACTCATGCAGTGGAATACACATTTCTATTGAAATGAATACATACACAGTTCAAGCAGTTGTATTTTGGAAGCAGGCTGCCAGTTCAATACAACCACAATGCTGAGTTCTATAAGAGAAAGCCAATCTACCACCCGCAAAGCGCATAAATGATAAATCCGACAAAATTAACAAGAGTATATAGGAAGATAAGCAATTAGAAAAAGAATATGCCATACCCTTTCAGAAGATTTTGCGGCTGGTTGATCGGGCGTAGATATTTCATTCTTCACAATCATACTTCTATTCTTGTTGCTCTTACCAATTCCCGAACCAGATGCTTTATTTCCATCGGAGCAATGATTTAAAACAGTTGTGACATGGTTGTTCCTCAGTTTTCTTAGAGATTCCAACTCCACTGAGAGTCCATGCATTTCCTTGTTTAATCTTTTTGTCTCAGCCTCCATCTCAGCCATTTTACTCTCTAGTTCGCAAATTTTACTATCTTTTTCATAATTTTCAGACTGTAGCTGCTCCATGCCGGAAACAAGTACCTTTATCTTTTCATTTGCCTTTTCTACTTCAGCTTCTTTAGTCTTTAATTTAGCAGTGTAGTCATTCTCCATTATATTATATTGATTCCACACAAATTTCTTTTCCGCCAAGAGTTCGGACACCTCCGAATATTTTTCTAAAGAAAGCTTATCATATTCACCTTTTAATCTACTAAATTCATCAACGATTTCGCAGGAACAGTCATCTTTTTCTGCAGTATTCCAAATCGACTTGTCCACTCTATCTGTGGATCTTTTTTTCTTCATTTTAGTATCCTTAGGTGCTGTTCCTTGGTCCTGTTATAAAAGTGATTGTTCAGCATAATGTAATACATAAGAAATGTTAGAAAACCCAACAAATATGCAAGGCTGACTGACAGATTACATACTTCTCTAACAGAGGATTTACGAGAAAAAATTTCAAACCATGCTTTATAATCCCCCAACTCATCCTCTGTATGCTCTGTAATCAAAAGATAAACGAATGCAGTTAGAACAATATCAAATAAAAATTTCAAACCCCCAACAATTGACAAAAACTTTCCCTTGAGTTGCAAAAATCAAAGATATTGATAATTTAAAGCATCGTAACCAGCAAATGAAAAAGAAAACTTTTCTGTAGCATGCAAGGAGTGATGAATTATCCACGAGCAGGACTTTCATAATGGTTCAGCCAATCTGGTATTTAACCATCTAAGCCAACCCTTACATTCATATATCTTGTAAAGCTATTTACATTTGGGAAACGAAAATAATCCCAATCATGTTACATCCAGGACCATCACAAGATTGACAGTAGAAATGCACCTTATAAGCTATTTCTTCTAATCACAGATCACGTAAACTTGTTCACATTCAAAAACTTATTAATTTAACTCTGCCCCTATGCAAATAATTCTAGTCTGAGGTCAAAGTAAATGCATGTATAGGTTTCCGCCGTATTTGTTTTGGATTATCTTTCAAATGCAATGCCTCAAGCGAGACCTTTTCACCCCCAAAAATAGACTTTTTTCCCTAAATAATCATATCACAAACATATGCTATTACTCTCTAGTATCCCCCAAAACTCAAGTACTTCAAATAACAAACAATCTGCACCATGTCAAGAACTATCCACAACAAAGATAGTTCTCTCCATTCTCAATCCTTCATAAGAACAACAAAACCAACTTTTTGCTCATTGAAAGCAAAACATTAAGGAATGAAACAACAAATTCAAAAATATAAAACCAAGAACCAAAACCAAACACCTCTTCCCTAAGAATAGCAGAAAATAAAAACTTCTAACAAGAAATCAAAGAAAACTCACTGACCCAAAAACCATTTTAATATAGCAGCCTCTCTGTGCTTCAAGCCCAGCGCCAAATCCGCTTTCGCTTCTTCCAGAGACCGTTTTTTCTCCTCAAAGGCCAACATCCCGTTCAACTAAACAAACAGTGGCAGTAAAAACACACAAAAAAAGGTAGTTTTTTTAAAATTTAGCGGAGCCCTAAAAAAGACTATTTACCTGAGAAATTTGATCCTTGTGAAAGCGAACATCGGAGACCCACCCTTCGTGCTGCATCCGAAGACGGTCTTCGAGAAACTTGTGGCGGCTAGCGAAAGATTGAAGCTGGTTCTGCTGGTTGCGCACCATCTGAACCAGAGATTTGAAGATATTACCCCAATTTTGGCGCTCCGTAGATTCCGATTTTCTTCTTTTCTGCATCGTGAAATTCAGAAAAGAAAAAAAAGCGTTTGAATTTTGGAAGAAGAAGTGAAAGAGAAGAGACAGCAAAATTGCAACGGTCGAATTTTGCGCCCGTGAGAAGTAGTCGCAGACAGTGGTTTCAAAAACTTCGATGAGTTTTCAGACCGCGACTTTGATTTTAAAAGTATTGGGCCAATGTACTTTACCCGACCCAATAAGCAATCCCTTACTCAAGGCAATTGCTTCCTTCACCCCCACAATTGCTTCCTGCACTCCATAAGAAATGTAGAAGAACATTTATACCCATCCTGCACTTTCATAATTGTTTCTAGCACTTTAATAATGAAAATAGTCTTTCAAATTTTATATTTTTTTTAATAAATGTTATCTGAAATGTAATAAAAGGTTTCTGGATCATGGACATTCTAGAAATTTGAAATATTTTAAGATTTCTCATTTCAAAATCAAATTGTTTCATACTATATAATATCTGTAGAATGCGTAATCCAAAAATTATTTTTATTATTTCATAATGAGATTATAAGAGACACATGTCATGAGTGTGTTTTAATTTTGGTCGTATACTTCCTAAAATTTTTCTTTGTTTTTAATTCATCTAAAGTTGAAATAGATGTTTCTTTATCCTAGTAATGATACTTGTTAATTGTTTATATCGAGTGAAAAGTTTTCAAGTGGTGTCTTTTAATATTTTTATATAATGTCAACTAGTAACACCTTTAAATAAAGCTTTTAAGATCTATTAAAATGTCATTTGTCTACGTAAAAGCGTGGAGTCAAAAATTGGTGGTGATTTCAAATTTATGAAAGGTGATATGTAAAATATTTTTATTCTTATGGTTAAGTATGCAAGAGTTAATGAATTAATTAATAGACATTTTTTTTTTTCATACCATTTCTCGCTTTACTTAGTTATCACAATCCTAGTCAAGTTTTGATAATGGATGATCAATTGATGATAGAATTAAAATTACTTACTTTTAACAAATGAAAAAAAAAATACACATTTTTTTACTAAGGACAAAGTTGATTTGATGAGAAAAGTAGAATAAAAGAAAATTAAGTTGTGTATTCGAATTCCTAATTAACACATATTAGCAATTACAGATAAACAATAAATAAATTGCATGTTGCGTATTAAAAATCACAAGAGGACAATAATATATTTTAGTCTTTTTTTTAATTAATGCTTTTGCTATTTGCATTTTACTTATAATCATGAACTGCAGTGAGAGTATGAACTCCCATTTCCATGGTCTCTTTATTACAGACATATCTTTCAGGAGTTAAATTCATTTAAAGAAAATACTTCTTTTCATGAGAAACTTCAAATTAAAACACTGTTCTATCCATTATATTAGATTATCAGGTATCCCATCTTAATTGCCATAGGCAACTCTTTAATTTTACATACTGTTACCATAAAAAGGAGATATCTTGATACCAATTTAATTAAAAGAATATGAATATGGTCACACACAATTTTCATTACATTTTCTGATATGACTAAATTTTAATAGTAGTCCAGGATCCTGAACACTGAAAGCTACATCCACTTCCATGGATAGAATTACCTAGCTGGCATTTGTATATGGCTCTGCATTCTCAATTATTTTCTTCAAAGCATCAGCTCCAATGCATTGGAGAACCTAGGGTCATAAACCATGGATAAATAATTATGTCCTGAAGGTATACAATTATACTGCATTTAAAAGGTGAAAAATACAAAATCATATTGAGCAATACTAGCAGCATACTTCTAATGCACTCTCTTCGTTAGAACTTATTGAAAACAATGAAGTCATAAATAGAGTTCATCAAAGATGAATTGAGACCTATAAAATATTTCGATTCCAATGAATATTCCCAATAATAAACAGTGTCTTCAGGAAGTGTGTGATTAACATTTCTCGTGTCATTGGGCCTTGAAAAGTTCATTTTTCTTAGAAACTCCACAAGACATCAGTGAACTGAATTTTCACTTGCCATACAGAACGAAGAAAATATTGATAATATAGAAAATCCAGTAATACCTCATTTGCATCTTTGAAAGAGCTGAATTCATCTTTCTTTGGCCAGAGTACACGCCAACACCTGATGTCATCCAAAAAAGGAAAGCAAATAGTACATAACACAATTGAAAAGTAAAGCAGAAGTGAACATTTATTATTTCAGCAGGCCTCAAGTGCTGGAAAAAGAACAGAATGTGTAACCTCTCAGATCCAATAAACTTTCTGAGCCATTATTAGGGTGCCAGATTTGGTAAGCATTTTGATTTATTTAGTAGGATATAGACCACTTGCATGCATGAAAATTAAACCTAATGCATTAAATAGTTTAGGTACCATGAATATGTATCACGGACCTTGATCACCGAGCTTTATGGTTTATATTCATGCAACATGCTATGTGCACATCCAAGTCTCAAGTTTTACTTTATATTTGGTAGTTACACATAATAACATGGAAAATAAATGACACCATATATAACCTTTCTCGGCCAAGGCGCCGTGCCAGCTCTTCTGCTAAAGCTTGACCTGGCGGATCATTATCAGTTGCCAGGATGATGCGATCTGCCTAAAAGAACAAAGAGGAAACCAAGCTACTAAGTAGTTTGCTTAGAAAGATCCAACTTAATGGGAAGATATCAAATGTGTGTACCTTATCCAAGTACTCTTTGCAGTTCCACAGGTATTGAAATGCAGTGTCCTGATTTCATAAGCATGCACAAATTAATATATTGAATCGATCAATTAATTCGTTGAAACACATACTTTATGAGAATGTAGAAAGATAACCATGGATCAGTTCTTAAGGCAGAGAAGGAAGGACTGGATGCAATTTATTTATTTTGTTTTTGCTCTCATGTTAATCTTAGGAAAGTTATGTGTGATTATGGTCCATCGTTAAAAACATAAACATGAACAGAATTTATACACAACATCAGTGTAACAGATCTTCAAAGAATAAGGCTCTATACTGAGACACTTTTGCAGTAAAATGCAATTAGTTATGATTTAGTAGGTAACCGGAAAAATTAGATAACGTTTAGATAGGTTCTTCCTTTCAAAGTTAAGGATTATAAGTTATAACTATTAAAATTTCTTAGAATGAAAGTGGTCTTAAAACACAAAGATCACACTTGAAACAGTTAGAATCAACATCGCTAAATGATTTGTACTTTGACTCTCTGTTATTACATTTTCAATTACTACAGTAGAATAACAACCATAAAACAGTGTACCTCATCAGAATAAAAATGAAAAATTAGATGAGGAATTGTCTAGCTATTTGAAATAATCCTGAAAGGGTAATTTGCAATCAGACAATTAATAAGCATAATCAATGAACACACGAACAAAACTACAGAGGGGTCAATTACATTTCATTCGGAAGACCACATCTAATCTATTTCATTAGATAGATACATAAGAAAGACAGATAGATTTTGATGAAGAAGACAAGAAGTATTGCAGATATTTGCATTAATAACGCATATTACATTGAATATTCACTTGGCCTTAAAAGAGAAGTGAAAACAAATAATAGCACACACACAAACCTTCTCTATTGGTGGCAAATCTTTTGAAGAAACCTTTACCGGTGCACCTACAGGAACACTAACACAATTCCGAAAGCTAGCCTCCTCAAGTGAAAGCTTATCAATTTCCCCTTCAACCTATTATCATCATTGGCTTGTAAGAATATCTTCAATTCTTTCTTTTTTCAGCTTTCAGTTGGATATATTGTCAGAGAATAGAAGATAGAAGATACGGACGGGAGATGTAAGGAAACAAAATTTACAATGATGATTTCGGATACTTGACTAATGTCATCAATTCCATATAGTATCTTCTCTATGCCTCTATCCTGAAAATCAAATCGAGCATTAAATGAATATAAAGTTACTTAGTATCCAGATCAATTAAATTTCATATCAAAATGTGCATTTTTAAACCCTCAACGTGGTCCTCCAAAGAATAGGATGCCATCACATTAACCCTCTAAAGATTTCTCACCAAATTAGTCCCTTAGAAACTAGGGTATCAACACATTAATCCCCCCCAAAAAAATTGTCATGACATTAGTCCTCAAACATACAAAATAGTTACCATACTTCTCTTAGTGTCACCAATTTAGTCTTCTACAAGGATGAATATGGTGAAATATTAGACTTTTTAAGGAATAATGTGGTAAAAGTCTCCAGAGGACTACTTTGAAGGATTAATTTAGTGACAAAAATATACAGCAGTTCCACATTCTCTGTTTGTAATCATTGTAAGTAGTCTAAATTATTCCTTTGGATAGATGATAATTTTGGTTCCTGAAACTATAAACAGATGTCAATTTAACCCTTAAAAGAACTCAAATTTTTATTTAGTCCTTGAATGTGTAAAAAGTGCGACAATTACATTTTGTTGTTAAGCTTTCGTGGGACCATTTTTTCATTAAGTTGTAATCTTTTTAAGCTTTCGTGACACTAAATTGTATTTTGTACGACTGATTGATCTTTTGTAATCCTGGTATTGGTAGGGATTTAAAAAAAACAGTTGGATTTTATTTTTAAGACCAATTTGAGATTAACTTATGAAGTTTCAGGACCAATTTGCACTTTTACATATTTAGGGACTAAATCAGATTTACCATTCTTTTTCAAGGACTAAATTTCCACCAGTTTACACTTTCAAGGACCAAAAAATAACCATTTACCCTTATTCTTTAAGTAGGAAGGGAATCAATTAGCAATTATTTACTCTAGTTCATAAATTATACAGTGGCTTAGAGCTTTGTATTATTCATTTTCTCAAAAAATATTATTCCATTTTCATTCAAGTAATTTGTAAAGGGTTTGCCATAATCTTTGGAGGACCAGCTAGACGGTTTACTCTAAATTTTTAATTCAAATACAAGCAGCATAGCAATAGAAGGTTCCAGAAAGAAACAATTATAGGCTCCTGTCTTATACATTCATCTGTAAACTGTTAATCTTTATAAATCTACTGAAATAGCTGATGATCGCTAGAGTCAGCGATAGAAATAGCGTCCAGGAGTGATACTCAGTTGTTGACATAACTTTTTGTCGTAGATTTGTATATTTTTCCCCTAAGCATTTTCTACAAAAAGGAAGTGTAGGCCAGGAGAAAATGTAGCCTTGCCTGTATCCTTTCTTTTTCCATCTCTAACACCACAGTTGTCCTCTTTTTTTCATTAATTGTACAGGACATGCTACTAGTCATTTCAAAACACATCATTCATTGTAATGAATATTATTTGCAAAGAGGAAAAGTTACCAGCCAAAATCTTTTCTCCAGTGCTCTGTATTTGCAGCCAACAAGCAACCCATTTTGTTTATAAGTAAAAGCAATGACTGCCTGCACAAAATTTGCAGTGCACAGTGAAGTTTAGAACCTCTAACTAGTTAAGTTCTTAAGAACTAAGCCACGGATAGAAAACGTTTACAAGACAGCAAAGAGAAGAAACCTCAACAATTATGATCATTGCTAAGATTCTTTTCATGATCTTGAAGCCATGACAACTAAACCAAAGTTTCCTTCTACAAATGAAAAAATATATACGCACTACCTCTCTGGTTCATGTAAATGGATATATATTTCCCACCACTATTGCCCCACTAAGGTTCAATTTCAATAATTGAGACCAGTTGGAAACAGAATACCAACTTTAAATATATCAAGTCATGGCAGTATTCATTCAGTTCAATAGCGAATAATGAATTTTTCCATCAGAACACCAACTTTAAAGCTTAATTTATCAATCTAATATCAAGAAAACTTCATTTAGCCATCATTATATTGACACAAAGTATATTCAAAATCTAAAGTCACTGCTTTTGGTTAAAAATCCAAAAATGCACATGATATCAGTCTTTTAGTTCAGATTTCAAGAATTCAAGATGGCTAGATCACTGAAGATTCTTTTTTCCCTTATGAAATGGTATATGACCAATCAAAGAAGCAGATATATGAGTCCCAGCAGAGTACGGGACATCAAACACCAATTAGGGATCTGGATTCTGTTTATCTAGCAATTTAAAGGAACAAATTTTACAAATACAAAACCAGAACTGTGAAAATACCTTATTTTCAGATAGTTGTCTTACAGCATTTCTGCTCAGGGTTTTCTCAGATATCAGTCTCTCTCTAAAGTAAGCAACAATCTAAAACAGGGAAAAAGAAAACGAATACATAAGCAGATAATCTGACTAACACTTGGGGTTGCAATATATTGACATAAGCACATAAAGAAACAGTCTATGATAACTTGACAAGGCAATACTCGATCAAGGTAGTAGCTTTACATGCTCACACTAAGCCATTCCAAAATTTTTAACCAGATTCACTAGCATGATTGAACAGTGAAGCTTCTAAGACCATACTATTTACTAGACATTACATAATATTTCTAAACCTCTACATACTGGACCTTCAATATTGAGATATTAATTAGCAAGCCAAAATCACAAGAAAGTCAAGCCATGTGTCCATTTCAGCTAAAAATAGTAATTATAACGCATTACCACCAATGATACCCTTAAGAATCATACTTTGTATGCTGGGTCAGAGAACAATGAGAAGATCAGCACACTTAACAAGATAATCAATTTTCCCTACTTCATTTGAATAAAAGACGTTCAAAAGACACCTGGTATAACAACAATTACCAGAAAAATGAGAGACATAGGTCATTCTGAGAATTTGGCAATTATTCTACAGATATTACCCACTCAAAATGCCAAAAACAAGTTGTATACCTTAGGACCAAGTGGTTCCAATCCTAAGCTCTCCTCCGCTATTTTTCTAGAAAACTTGGCATTAGTACAAACCCCACTGTACAATTCCTTATCATCTGCAAAAACCTACAACCAAATAATCATGTGGAAGCAGTATGTCTTTGTTACACCATTACAAGTTTTATGCTTGAAAGGAGACATAAATTTATAAATCCAAGTTATGTCACCTGACCAGCCCAACCACATTTAGCTCGAAAACACCTCCACATCGCAAATTCACTACATCGCACATTTGCCAAAACACATCACATCAAAACAGACAGTTATCACCACACACACAAAGCAAGTAGAAGAAGCATACCCATTAGGGATAATGTGAAAAGACAAACTCCTCTCCTTTAATTGCCCACCTTTGCACTAGAATATCAAAACAAACAAGATTCAGAAACCTACTTAAAACCAAGTACATACAAAAGACTAGGGGCAGATAATGGATTAGAGTTTTAGAAGAAAATAAAAGTAGATACTTTTGGACAAAACAGATTATGGTACTGCCCGGGCAAGCAAGAGTTTTCCAAGCTGATGCCCAGAAGTTCCATTTTCTCTTTCAATACTTTCACTTTAGGTGCATCAAAAGTATTGTCCACAACACCTTAAAAATAACACAAACAATCATATCAGGGAAATCCAATAAATATTTTTTTTCTAAAAAAATAAAAAGATTAAATAGTGTATGCACTAACGGTAAGGTTTTATTAGTTTTTTATATCTTAAAACAAATCACAAACGGTCATGAATGTAAATTTGTAAAATTTTACGATGACTACCTCAAGTCACAACAACAATTTCTGATTCGTTGAAAGTGTTAAACTGTTTTAAGGCAACAAAGCATAGAAATTAAACTCTTAGAAAAACTGAATCCTATGGCTGCCCAGAAAACTCAAACTAATAACATTAACAAATGGGGGAAAAGGGTATCATAAAAAAAGAAAAGCGAGGGAAAACGATGAACCTGGAGTAGAGGGCTCAGTGGTGTTACGAGCTACTGAATGACACCAAACGGAACATGGCCTTGTGGATAACACTGCTGCATTGGTTCTGGGAAGCAACTTGGAGAATAGAGATTGAGCGAGAGGAAGACGCAGCCATTGGTTCTGAAAAACAGACATGTTTGGTCTTTACTTTAATTTTGATTTGTTTGAGGATTTTTCATCGCAAGTTTTGGAATCCCTGTGTTGGTTCATCTAGAGCTATTAGACACAAATAAGAGATATTTTTGCCTCCAGAAAATACGTAAATTTTTTAAAATGCTATATTTCCATAAAATTTTATTTAATAAAGGGAAAGAGATTCTGTTAGTGCAAAAATAATTCGCAGACACCCTATACCCCTAAATATATCTCATCAACAGAAGTTTCTACGGAAACATAAATAAATATTAATTGTAATATATTTTTTAAAACATTACAAAATTAAAAGTGTTTGTAGAAGGTATCTTAGATAATTCCTTTTCGCACTTCAATAATTTTTTTCTACGATGTTGAAAATCTTAAAAATACTTGTACTTTATATTTTTTTAACAAAATTTGAAAACATGTTTGAGATTCAAAATTATATTATGAATTAAAAAATATATTTTAGATTTTTAAATTACATAATTCATAAATATAATAATAAAGCACTCCATCAAAACAAAATATATTTAGGAGTATTTTAAAGGGTACAATGGGTATTTCAAGAACCTCGGCGTGTAGGAGGAAAAAATGGAGGCGCAGAAAGTAATTTCTTAACTTCCTTAACATGGCCGCAAGCCCACTTGCAGTTGTGCACAGCACCGCAATCCCTAATCCTGCATTTTTAATTCTTTCTTCCCCATTTTTTTTCACCTCACTAGTACAGTACGCCAAAATTGCAGGTTCAACAGCTTCTTCTTCCTGAAGGTAACACATGTTTTCCTCGGTACTTTTTCTCAGCTTCTAATCAATGCACTTTTAAATTTGATTTGGTTAATTCCTGAATTAGTGGCCTTGCTCCATTTTTTTTGTGTGGCTTTCCATCGTAGATTGCAGGGATATGAAATTTAATGATTTTTAAGAAATGCGATTCTTTTTATATTATGTTGAATTTTGTTGTGTTTTATTCCAGTTCAGTTTGCTTACTAGTTCTTTTTGTTGCGCGCTGGTTGTGATTTAATTAAAGTTGCTGTCTTGTTGTGTATGAACTGTGAAATAGGCATATTGTATCTGGGAGAGAAAAATATGAGATGGGCATTTGATCTTTGGATTTGGATTTGAACAAGAGTGTTTGTAGATGTTCTCCTGGAATATGTGTTTCGAGTTTAGAACACTTCCAAATTCGTTTTTCTGATTTTGGGATGTTTTATAAAAGGAAAATGATGAGTAGACACCCTTTGAAGAGATAAAGAGAGAAGTGTATTGAGAGATAAATAGAGAGAATTGTAGGTATATAGGTGATATGATTGATAGGAAGAGATATGCAAAAGGTGCGTTAGGTTGTTTGGTTGGACTCGTGGGCTGTTCACATATCATTGCTGTTTTTGAAATTGGAAGTGTTAGAAGTTGATGTTTCACATGTGTAGTATACGTCTGCTTCTTTTATGTTGATATCTTCTGTTTGAAGTGACTGGGGTGAGAATGTGGATGAATATCTGAAGTTGTATCTGCGATCATATATGTTATATGTCCTTGGTTCACAGCTCAACCTTAGTATGTTGTGAAATTGTTACAGGGTTGGTGCTCCTAGTTTGTTGAAAGAGCATCTTCTCCGACATATTGGTTTCATGAGTCACTATTTTGATTGAATAAAAAGATGAGGTTTACCCCCCTTGCTAGATTAATCTGCCGTCTTCCTCAGCGGGATATATGTGGGCCCTTGCAATCTCGAGCCTTACAGACTAATGTTGTTTCTACAGATTCTCTGGCCAAGCCAAGAAAGTACAAAATTCCTCAATTCTATGATCCTTATGGCCCCAGACCTCCACCCTCAGAAAAGATCATTCAGCTTGCAGATCGAATTGGAGAACTATCGGAAGAAGAACGTGGTCAAATTATGCCTACTTTGTCAGAAAGATTAAATCTTCCAAAGTTACAGCCAATTTCCACAGATGGCTTGGACATGGGTCCAGAAGGTGGTGCTTCTGGACCAAAGGTCGAGGAGAAAAAGGCAGAGAAAACAGCTTTTGATGTGAAGTTGGAGAAATTTGATGCTGCCGCTAAGATCAAGGTGATTAAGGAGGTAAGAGCATTTACTAGCCTGGGATTGAAAGAGGCCAAAGATCTTGTTGAAAAGGTTCCAGTTGTGCTAAAACAAGGAGTCACAAAAGAGGAGGCAAATGAGATAATAGAAAAAATAAAAGCTGCTGGAGGAGTTGCAGTTATGGAGTAGAATTTTGATTGTTGATTGGGATCATAATTTTCCTTAATGTATGTTTTTAAGTTGCCATCTCACGGTTGTTCGTGAATGAATTTTAGAGGAAAGTTCTAGAGGCACCAAACAAGTTTAAGGATTACGAGCCAACTGTTGGAATAATCTATTTGGATCATTTTTTGTTAGTTGAGATTTCTGGTTCATTACTCTATCACTTGTAACTGCAGTGTTGGTTTGACATTGGTAACACTCTGCCTATCCTCTCTGCTCACATATTTTCTTCCAAATGAAATTCTTCGGGTTCATAAGCAAAATTATTTTATGGAATTTTCTCTTAGTTCTCTGACATTCCTCTTATGAAGCATTATGCCTCTTTTCATAGTCAATTAGTTTAGTTGTTCCTTGCTCTGAAAATATCATGTCTTTTTGCAGTTAGTTCTTCTAACCTTCTTTAAGGATACCGAAAAGAATGATGAATAGTATGGTTGTGACTTGGCCATTTGGCTTACATATTGTGATTAGTCTGAGAGTAGGTAATATATGTTTTGTTTTATTATTTAGTACATCGAATGATCTTGAAATTTGTATATGACACGGTACGCAAGTTTTTTTTTTATCTATCATGGTTCTTTCATATTAATTAATTTTCATTCTCCAAAAGGAACTCTTCGTGAAAAAGGGCATTGTTTTATCATTACTTCATCTGGTTACGATGACAAAGATGTTACAGAGAATATTATATATGTTATTAATCTGTATTCTGTTTTTGTTCGTTTTACCAATACAGTGTTGTTTATTTTTATATTTACGAATATAAGATAGTTGCATTTCTTATATATAATTTTTTTAATTTAATATCTTAATAATTTAAGATAATATATAAACAGTCTGATAAAATTAAATTGGTAAAATTGGTTGAAGAGGTAGCTGAAAATTAAATTCTTAGCTAAAAGTTGAAAAAAAAAAACTAAATTAAAAATGTATGATAAAATTAAAGGGCAAACTAAAAGTTGTAAATTATTGAATTAAATATCAATATTAGATAATTACATATTTTTAATAATTTTAAATTTATATTTTAAAGCCAAACTTTTTATATATATTAAGTTTCTAGGAATATTTATGTAAAAAAAGTTCTTTATTATAATTTAAAATATTTATTATTTTTAATAACAATAATAATTTAATAATTAAAACAAAAGTAAACTAATTTGACGATAAATCAGTAATAAAAATGTAACAAAAGAAAAAAAAATCATTTTTTGCAGATTATTTTGAAACATTAATATGAATAAATTAAATAAGCTAAAAATTATTTAAATTTCTACGTTATCAAATACATATAACTGTAATTTATCAAAACGTCATTTATCAATTTATTTATAATCTAGAAAAAATGTTTTCACAACTACAAATATTAAACCAATTTAATAATTTTGAAAGTAACGTCAACTAAATTAGTAAAAAACTACACTTTCCTCTAACTTTCCACTTTGATGTCCTGTTGATTTCATCATCACATAAATTATGATTTATTATTATACACAAAAAAATATATTTTCACACAATTTTCTAAAACTACATTCACAAAAATGTTAATTTAACGATAAAAATGTTTTATAAATATTGTTAGAACTCAGAATTGCCACGTTGACAAATGCGCTGACATACCCCTTTGTTCTTGTAGTAGGGAGAACCAAAAATGAAAAAACAGACAAAACTAAAAACAATGGACCCAGATCAGATCAGATACCCTAACAGGATCATTCTGGAGAATCTACTTATTAAACTGAAAAAAGAAAAACTGAGAAAATGAAATACACATGTAAATATTGAATTGCTAAAAAAAAGAGAAGTTAAAGGATGCAAGAAACAAGAAAGGTGGGGAGCACGTGTCAGTCTTTAAGAAAACGTTCTGGTTCAGTGACAGTAACAACTGTCACTTGATGAATGAATGTGTCCCTACAACTTCTACTCCAGATCAGAGAACCATGACATAAAAGCACCTGAATGAGTTTCAGTAAAAAGTTCAAACCTCTTTGCAACACCAATTCCTTAGTTAAAGTTAAATCTCTATTTGGTTCTTGATCTCTCTCTCTCTCTCTCTCTCTCTCTTTTGCTAGCTCTTTCCCTTAACGTTTACGAAAGTGAAATAAAGATGGTAACTTCCGACAGTGGCGGTGGTGGGAAATTGACGAAGGTTCTGGGTTTGGGGTATTGGGTGCAAGGATTCAGGTGTTTTCCATGGTTGGTTGTGAGTTTCTACCTCAAGGATGGCCTTAATGTGGACCCTTCTACTCTTCAAATTCTTCAGAATTCTGCTAATCTTCCCATGGTTGGGAAGCCGCTCTATGGCCTCGTTTCAGACTCTGTCTACATCTATGGCCAGCACCGAGTTCCCTACATCGCCTTTGGAGGTAAAGTTGTCTTCACTCTTTTCATTTCTCCATACCCTTCTGCTTTCTCTCTCTTATTTGTTCGTTTGAAAGCCAAGTTGCACACTTTTACAGCCGTCAATAGAGATAGCTGTTGGAAGTTGGGAATTGAGAATTGATTGTGTTGTGTTTCTTCTTATTCTTCTTTGGAATAGATGAATGGATGAATTGATCCTTTGTGTGTATAACTATGAATAGAGGAATCTGCTACTTCGGTGTTTAATTGGAAAAAGCATAAAGAAAGTAGGATCGAGATTCTGGACTAACGAGATAGAGTTTGGTATCTTACTTTTTTGCTTATGTTGGGATTTATTTGATATATTTTCTTAAGTCTGAATATGGATTCTTGAATTCTTTTTATGTTGATGGCTAGTTAAATGGTAAAACACTATCGATTTTCCTTGCATCAAGCCAAAGGCTGGAAAGGGGTCTCAGACTGAAACTTCGTGAAGACTGGACTTCTTAAACTAACACAAAATCAGTGTATAGGAACTGTAAAATGAAGTGGTATTATTGTTGTTTGAATATAGAGACAGGACATGTAAATATTTTGTAAGCTCTCTTATGAGGGAAATGTGGAAGATCACAATTCTCTCCAGGAACCGAGGTCAATGGTCATGGAAATGGATTTCTTTTCTTTCTTTTTGTTTTTCAACAGAAAAAACTTTTATCTGAAGGGTGATAAGGAATACTTCTAGGACAAATTTATAATAAAGATATAACTATATTCAAAATGGTCCTCCCATCCTAGTCTAATCTTTGGTTGAAGGTTTTGTCAATTCTTTACGTGGTCCTTTCATTGTTGTGATCTTCCCTGTGTTTCCCTATTTAAGCCATCTCGTTGTTTACTTGAAAGCTTGCTTTGCTGTAATTAGTGTTAACTGGGGCCTCATTGTCAGTTTATTCAGATACATGTATCCTACAACAAAATATGTGGATGATGATTGTGAATTTATAATACTTATCTGATACTTGAATGCACTGCTTGTGTTTATTTCATTCAATGCTACTCAGTGTCTCTATATCTCTTTGATGCACTTCAGTTATTACAACTATATCATTTATCGATTTAATTAAACTTACTCCCTCCATGTCTATTGGACTTTGGCATCATATGAATTTAAAGTGCAACATAGTATGATTATTTCCGTCCTCTTTGATCCAAAAATCTTGGTCCTTTTCCTTGTAAGCTATTCCATCTTCTCCCTAATTACCAAGAATCCCTTATATAGCGAAAATATAGGCCTAGAGGGAATTGGTAAATGATAATGGTTGCTTAAGTTAACCAGTTGTATGATTTGATTAATTACTTAACAATTAGCATTAATAGGTGACCTCTGGGTTTGACATTTTGCCTGGCCTGACTCTTCAGGAATTTCCCCCTCTTTTTATTGATGGAAATTCATCCATAGTTTCTTGAAGTTTTTAAGAGAATCACATATATTATGAATTTTAAAATCATTCCAGTTGTTGGGGATATAATGTAAAACCATTCTCTTGTTTTCAATTGATAACTAAAGCTTTTGCTATAGTTTTTTTATGACATGGTATTGGATCCTCTAGACCAAAAATTGTCTAAACTCTGAAAGAGTTCAATCCTTGCCTCTCGCCGTTCTCTTCTGATAAAAGGTTGAATTCTAGCACAAGTCAGTTGAGGTTGTTCATAATCCATGCTTAGAGTCTCTAGGGCTCTTGTATGAAGGGCATGTTAGAGATTCAATATAAAACCATTAATTGTCTCAACTATCAGGTTAAGCTTTTGGGATAGTTGGTTCATGTTACCAACGTTCATAGTTTTATGACATTTCTAATTTCTACCAAAGATATAACTAATTCCTAAAATATTCCTCTGAATCTTTTTATGCAGCTTTCTTGCAGGCACTGTCATGGCTAATCATAGCAATCTCTCCCTCAAACATGTCTATTTTCACCATCTCCACATACCTCCTCCTCAGTAATCTAGGTGCTTCGATAGCTGAGGTTGCTAATGATGCCATTGTTGCAGAGATGGCTAAACAAAGTCCTTCCTCAACCAAGCACTCGCAACCATCCTCCTCAGGCAACCTCCAATCATTTGTTTGGATAGCTTCCTCTGCAGGAGGAGTCCTCGGTAATCTTCTAGGTGGCATTCTCATTGGCCGGTTCAACCCACAAACAATGTTCTTATATTTCGGCCTCCTCCTTGCTCTCCAATTCTTCATAACCATTTCAGTTCCCGAGAGTTCTCTTGGCCTTCCAAAGAGTCCCTCTGTTGGGATAAGGAACCAGCTTTCACAGCTATTGGTTGCTCTGAGAAAGCCTGAAATTGCATACTCAATAGCATGGTTTACAGCATCTTATGCCATTATCCCTGCCCTTACAGGCACCATGTTCTTCTACCAGACACAGCATTTGAAGATAAACTCATCAGTATTGGGAATCTCCAAGGTGTTTGGCCAGGCAACAATGCTCCTATGGGGCATCATATATAACCAACACTTCAAATCTGTCCCACCAAGGAAACTGATATCAGCCATTCAAGCCATGATGGCACTCTTCATGATTTCAGATTTCTTGTTTGTGCAAGGCTTTTATCGGCAAATGGGTGTGCCAGACTCACTCTACGTGGTGATTTTCTCAGGATTCTTGGAGGTTCTGTTCTTCTTCAAGATTCTCCCATTCAGTGTCCTAATAGCACAGATGTGTCCACCAGGATGTGAAGGGTCTATAATGGCCTTTCTCATGTCTTGCGTGGCACTGGCATTCATTGTGAGTGGATACCTTGGCGTTGCACTTGCATCATGTATTAAGATAACAGCAAGTGACTTTTCAGGCCTTCCACTTGGTCTTCTGATACAAGCTGCATGCACTCTGGTACCAACTTTTTGGTCATCATGCATACCTGATAAGGTAGAATCAAAAGCCAAGCGAAAAGACTGATATAATAATATCTTTCAAGGAAATAGTGGTAAGATGCTGAAGTAATTTATTCTTTTCTTTTCATTGCTTCATGCACATGCAAGCTATATTAGTTGGTGTTCTAGATTTTTTATATCATACATTTAAAAGTTATAGGTGTAAAGGTGCACTGTGACCATATGGTGATCATGTTCGTCCAAGTAGTGCTTTTGTTAAATTGAATATCAAGTGCATAATTTTATAAACTGATCCAATTTAAACCCAACTTTATGTGTATGTATATGTTTTTGTTCATGTTTGTGTCAAATTATCACTCAAAAATATCAGTCCATGAAAAATATATTTAAATTAAATTGTTACTATATGTGTAAGATGTCAAAATATAACAACCAAGTTCATAAATTTACTTTTTTTTATGGTATATATATTGATGTATAAATGAGATAATTGATAGTTTTAATTATTTTTTTAATATTCTTTCAAAATGTATAAAACTAAGATTAAAAGTGATCTTATTCAAGCAACTTTAAATTCGATTAATTTCTTATCAAAGATCTCATTCGGTCTAAATGATTTGTCGCCTAAGATTTAAAATTGATAATTTTAAGTTAAATTCTTAAAATTTTAACTAATTTTATCAGTTAAAATATCATAAAAGAATGTATTTTTTGCACATTTCAATTAACTCCCAGATCAAGTCAGGAGTATCATCACCTCCCAATCAATCTTCCTCTACAAAATTCTCTTGAAAATGATTCCTTTTAGCTAAAATACAAACAAAGAAGTTTTAAAATATCTTGAAATCCTGATTTAATCTAAAGGGCAACCAATCAAGATAAATTTGCAAATCCCAATATATTATATATTTGAATAAACTTATAGAAAAGTTTGCGTAGGAAACCACTAATATAAAATATTGAAAAACAAAAACGAATCTCCCAAAATGATGAGACAGAATAAGTAAAAAATGGCTAAATCTATTCCTAATCTCTATGAACACGTTTTTCTTCATGGAACAAAAAATGGTTCCTATTTATTTAGTTAACTTGTGCCACAGGTTTTGTGCTTGAACTTTGTCACTTTCTAAAAGAGTCTTAATTTCCATTGGAGGGTTCAAACCCAGTTTCTGTGCACGCTCCCAACGTTGTAGTCTTGTGATTCCAAGACAGGGACCATATTTCATGTTCATGTCGAATGCCCTCAGTGTCTTCTCTTCTTCACTGTAATCCTCTTCTGAAAATATTCAAAAAAAATTCAAAGCATTTATTAACAATGATGCATTCAACCCAACAAGAGAATAACATGAACAAAGGAAACTTCATTACCAGGAAGCTTTGCTACAACTTTAGATTTCTTCCTTGGTTTAGAAGACTTGTTGGTAACAGTTTTTCTCTTCATGTTTCCTCTTTTCCTCCTCAAAACAAAATTTGCCAATTTTCTATGTGTAATGGAAGAATAAAATTGAGTGAAAATTTCCAAATAAAAGTTACAAAACTTGAAAAACATAGAAACCAAAGTAACTTTATAAAGATTTTTAAAACCGAACTTAAGAAAATCTAAAATATAAAAACTGAAATTATAACTAACTACATATACAATAACTACTAATGATAGAGTCCCCGGAAGAAACCAATTATTCTTTTTGTATGTTACAATTACCTGACTTAGAAAATTTGTTATTTTCCCTGCCTCTCATAATTGTTCTAAAAATTTAATTTGCTTCTAAAATTATAGTACAAATTAAAAAAAAACATTTATTCATTAAAACATTAAATTTTACAAAGCTACTGCATTATTGGATATAATAAATAGATATTTTAATTTTTTTTAAAGGAAAATGCACTAAAGTAAAACCACTATGTTATGGAATGGAGGGAAATAAAAATGGAGAACTTCTAGCTATTTGTCTATTTAAAAACAATTATAATTATTTTTGTCTTAAATATTTTAAGAAAAATATTATAAACTATGTTAAATAGAATTTTAAATAATATGATTTTAAAATAATAATACACATTTAAATAAAAAAATTATATTAGTTTCTGATGATAATTTTTAAATAATTATATATAAGAGTTTTTTTAATGACATATGAAAAGATGGTCCGGTCCTCTGGACATAATAAATTAGACATATAATTAAAGATGAGAATAGGATTTTATAATTTTGATTATGAGTTTTTATTTTATTAAATTAAAATCACAATTTGATTTCCTAAATTTATAAAAATATAATATAGTTAAAAACTGTTATTTTTTAATTCCTAACTTTTAGCTTCTAAATATTCATATTTATTAAAATCAAACTTTTCTTATCATTACTTCTTTCACTTTCATAATTTTTATTATCATTATAATTTTTCTTATATACAACGATTATTATTATTACGGAATATTAAAATATATTACTATTTTCTTGCTGTTGTTAGCCTTATCACTATTATTTTATTTCTCTTATAAATCTTAAATTTGCAAACGATTTTATCTATTTTTCTATTCTAAATTACTTCCATCAATATTATTAAAGAGAAACTATTTACTTTTATTATTTTTTTATGAAGTTTTTTATTTTATAACAAATATGTTTTCTTTTTATTTTTAATTTCATTTAATCATTCAAAAATTGAATTAGCTTTAAGGTATTCAAAAATATATTTTTATTAAGAAAGACATAAGAAAACCGAATAAGCACTAAAAAAATGTCTAAATAGCTACTGTTTAACTAACAAAATACCAGTTCCTATAATGATAAACTGACTTTGCGACATAAATGAGTTAGACGCTAAAATTATGTTAAAAGTTCAAAAAAAAAAAAAAAAAAAAAAAAAAAAAAAAAAAT
>Ga0099824_1003797_pt1 | contig 21958 bp, 8 predicted proteins | sample SiratrowhiteBW_FD_76837 | JGI IMG/M metagenome (GOLD analysis project Ga0099824, IMG submission 76837) | Root nodule microbial communities of legume samples collected from California, USA - Siratro white BW | ecosystem: Host-associated > Plants > Roots > Nodule | place: USA: California... | reverse complement strand
GTATAACCCATACCACAAAAAAAAAACATCTATATTTTTATGATTACGCACAAACTTAAATGATTAAGGTTTTTTTTTTTTTTTTTTTTTTTTCAGGTCACATGATATTAGTGCAAAATATACATCATATTGTTGATAATTATATTGTTGATAATTATGTTTGTCATGAATCACTTTCAACGAGTATTTTTTTTTCAGCTACAATTTGTTTTCATCTATTTAACTTGAATTTGAGGTTAAAAAAAAATCTGAGTTCAGTTCTACTCAAACCCATTTTTTAATGGATTGAATTGTCTGTATAACAAAGAACTTTTTCAATAATAATTAGACACAGTTTTTGGTCAAAAATTCTCTCAAACTCTTTAATTGTATTTTTTTATTTTACTTACAAAATTTAATGATTAATTCAAATCTAGGGTAGGTTTGTTTTGGTATTCCAAATTGAAAAGATCATTCTTACAATAATTTATATAACATCAACTTTGTGTCTACCTATCCATTATTATGATATGTAATAGAATTATAAAGATTAAGTTGCAAAAAGTGGTGCATGCACATAAAACATTGTTCCATTTTATATATTTTTAGTCAATATGGTTTAAAAAGAGTTTCTTTTATTTCTTATATTTCATGTGGCGATAAAATTATGTTGGACTGACTAAAAAATAAAAATAATTGAAGTGTGTTTTAAAATTTTTTGAAATCTTTTTACAAAGTTCTCCTTCTCATAGACACTGACAAATAAAAGTTATAGTTAATATATGATTTATCAAGTAATAATTTTAAGAATATTGTCAGATGACGATCATCGGACACATTTTAAGTTCGATAGACACCTTGTCAAAAACTCTTTTCAAAACTCGTCATAAGATTGTACTTTTTAAGTCAAATAAAGAGTAATAACATGCAATCTAAAAAGATAAGAGATAAGAAGACTTTATCCAAGTTATTTTTATATTGGTTCGAATGTGAACAACATACTATCTCTAGTATTAGATCAACTAATCATTTCATTAATTAAGGATTTCTATGTAGAGAAGATACAAACTCTAAAATAAAGAGGGTGAGTTCATGAAGGGATGAATTGAACTATCACAAATTTTTGAAAACTTTAGAATGGATTTAAAGAGTCAATCAATTTTGAAAATTTGGTTGTCTTTCCTTTAACTTGTTAAGATCCTGAGACAAAGACATAATAACAAATTAAAAAAGAAAAAATAAACTTGAGATAGAGAGAAGAAGAAAGACACAATAATTTGATATTGGTTCACTCTTTTCAAGAGCTATATCCAATTTCCTAGCCACACTAGCCAAGCTCACACTATATCAAAGTGATTACAAACACATGTCCAATATAAGTAGCACAAGAACTCAACTCTGGAACCCTACAAGAATGAATCTTTAAACCAATAACACCCTTATATGTACTATCAACTATTTAAGATGTTTCATAAAAGAAAAATAAGCATTTAAAGCTACATGGAGTGCATTTAATGCATAGTCCACTATCAAGCTCATGAGACGTAGAAAAAGATATTCAAGTTAGTTAAAGTTGTCAAACAGTCACAAAGGGATTTGCTTAGTGCCTTATAATGTTAACCCCTTGAGTATTGTTTAGCCTTATAGCTACTCTTGGTTAATCCTATGAATATTCTTCCACAAGTCACACCTAGCCTAACGAGTATTCTTGTACAAGTCACTCTTGACTTAACCAAATATTCTTTCACGAAACATTCCTGACTTAAATGAGTATTCTTTAAATAGTAGTTTCTCCTTGCTAATAACCGAGTATTCTTTGTCGAATAGCCACTATTGCTTAAGATACAAGAAATATTAGTGGTGATCAACAGATCACACAGTTTGCTCACTAAAGAGGATTATCGTCTGTTGATGCATATGATACTTGTATACTCTCTTTTAGTTAGCTAATAGAAGACAAACAATATTCTCTGTGAAGCTTCTGATGGGCATAGAGATTTTACCAGCATTTCAATACTATACAACGTGGTCTCTTTTGCGCTTCTTCTTGGATTACATTTTAAGAAGGTAGTCGTTGTAAATCATTTATGCTTGTTGAGAAGCTTCAACACTTCTAAATGTTTTTCTTTTGTTTGATGAGCTTGCATGTGAAGGATGCATTGAATGTCTTTATATAACATTAAATGTCTTTTTCTTCTTTTTCTAATCTCCCAAAAAGTTGGATGTCTCTTCTTGGGCAATGTGCATTTGCTAGACTTTTTCAAAAGTGCATAACCGTACGTAACAAGATAGTTTTTCCAAAGCTATCAATGTTATTATTTGGGAATTGTTGAAGAAAAACAACTTTAGCTATTTCTCCAAAAGATCATTTGATGTTACTTGAGCTTGCAAACATATCACCTTGACAAATGAAAGTAATGGACATTTTCTGCAACGTAGTATAAGTGTATAGATACCCAAGTGGTACAAGGTTATGTTTCCATGTGATGTTCTATATTATTTATTTTCTTTTTCTTTAGGATTATTTGTTTACTATATGATTTTAATAAAAGTTCTTGATTAGACAATCATAAACAGTCTTACTAGGATTAGTTCTAGAGTAGAATACGAAACAAAACAAATTCTAGAATACTTTTGACTGTGGTTCTTTTTAGATTTATGAAATTCTTTGTACAATGAATTCATTCTCGAAATTTTTTTCTAAGATTTTTAACTCAATATATTGATTTTTCGTAATAAAATTTCAATGAAACAACGCTGAAAAACTTAAAATAAAAATTTATACAATGAACAAACACAAACTATGCAATTTCTTTTTTTCAACACTAACATCTCAACTCTTTTGATTTATCATTTTCTTTTCTTTGAATTTGGATGCTCCTTCTTAACACAACTTCAATGACATATCAAAATGTTCAAATCCAAATCCGTGTTCAAAATTATTGAGTATTCAGCTAGCAATAAATTTTCCAGACCAATGTTATTAGTAGACAATTTCTAGGGAAATAAAACTTAAAGGATGCCAAAATTTGGAACAAAACTACAAGACACACTAGAAATCTAACTCTAAAAAACTTATCAATATAATAATAAGCTATAGAACTCAAACTTGGGAAGTAAACTTACTTAAAGTACCTTACCTTGCAGTTCAAAGGCAAAACATTTCATCGAAGACCTATTAGACATAGTCAAAATGCACAAGTCATTTTCACAAACGCCTTCTAAACTAGTTTATACCACTAGAGTTTATGATAAGTTTAGGAAATACATGACATATGACATAGCAAGTAATGATTCAAAACTCAAAATTTCTCAATTCTAAAATATTTTAATCGGATGAAATTGTAAAAATACTAAAAGAATATAAAAGCCACTCGGCACACATAATATGAACACTTAAGCCACAACTAGTGATGGTTCTAGTAAGAACAATTATTTTGAACTAAAACAATGAGACATACACAAAACATTTAATTGGTACAAATTGTCTTAGACATGTAAAAATTCATGTACACAACACCGAATTACAAAAACACTTAACAATAGAGAAGAACAAACTCTCAACTCTTGAAGAACCAAAGCTCTTATATGAAATGATGGCCTACTATGTTGTGTCAATGCATGTTCTTCTTTTTTTCATGGATTTGATTGTATTTTACTTGCATGGAGAGGGAGGAGCATGGAGTAGGAGTAGAAGAGCTCCCGATTTCGGTTTAGAGATGGAGGTTTGGTAGAATTCCTAGAGTAAGGTTAGGCCAACTCCTAGGAGGAGTCTAGAATGTGTCTTGAAAATGACTACTTTAGAGAGAACAGAGACAAATAGAGAATACGCCACAAGTTGGGCAGAAATTCATTACTAATTCAAGGTTAAATTTCATGTACATAACACTCCTATTCATAAGAGATAAAGCTTGCAAGAGAAGCCTCCAACCCTAGATGACTAATCCTAAACCTAACTTGGAGTGCAAGCTTCACAAAATCCTCTCAAATGAGAGGTTGACAAGTGTCACTCCATGAGAGGCGCAAATCTTCTCTATTGACAAGTGCCAAGTGGCAAAGGCACCACATGTCCATGTAGGAAGCACCTAACCCTAGCTCAAGCTAGGGTTTTTAACCTAAGTTGGCATCCAAGTTAGGGCTTATGACTTAGTTAGCACCTCAAATTCTCTTAGGGTTAGGGTTTGTAACCTAATTTATTCTTGGCCCAAATACAGACCCAAAATGAAATCATACGCTACTGGGCATAGAATACAAGACCCAAAATGAATTCTTATACTATATTGTACAATTTTTACATATAGAGGTTTTATATTCTTGATGTTGTAAATACTCTAAAGTGGTCTCTTCAAATTTAAACTTAGGCCCAAAGCTCTGTTTAGATGCCCAACAACCTCATATAGACTTAAACTCCTAGGAAGCTCATAATCAGGCCTCTAGCTTTGTGACTTCTTTCTTCTTATCTATAATCTCCTGGATGGTCCTCCATCACATCTCTTCAATTCAAAGTGAAATCTACACAAAACAATATAGAAAGAACACCAAAACTAGTGTAATGGGTAGTAAAAAAATATTATAATCACTCCCTAAATCTTTACACTCAAAAGTGTTAAATGATGTACGAAAATCTAGACAGGGATATACTGCAGTTAGTTCACTCAAAAAAAGTTCAAAAGATCTCAAAAATTGCTTCAAAATTCAAATCATGAAATATTTTATGACAAGTGAAATAGGAACAAAAATACGCTTAGAACTTTTAATATTGGTAAACTAGGGACAAAAAATGAAGAAAAAGCATAAATACAAATTGAAAAGCTAAATAAGAAAGGACACCAAAAGATTACACCAAATTATATGACAATTGACTCAAAAAAATTCACAGAAAAAATTGAAAAGGACAGTTGTATAGGCAAAATTTAAACAAAATTTTTATCCATAATAATTATACAAAATGTTCTAATGAAAAAGATCCCTAAAATATACACATTAAAGGAGACAAAAATCACAAAAAGTGAATGATACAATTCAAAAATGCCTTATTGAAAGCCAATTAGACAATTGAATTAAGAAATTATGACAAACTAATTAATCATGAGACTACCCACTTTTCAAGATTTTTCTTCTAACTTTTTGCAACGTGTTTATTTTTATTTCTTTGAAATTTTCTTGGCCTTTGAGGCTTGTATATGTCTCTGCAATACCAATTATAATATCCAAGAATTTTTTTTTATAGTTTTTTTATTCATGAAAACAACTCCTAATGAACAACCAAAAGAAGATGGGATTACAACACTTGCATCTAAACGTTCATAAGCTTCAAATCTTTCAAAAACATTTTCAATACTACACTGTCTTTCAAAAGAGATTTAACACAAATCTAGAAAACTTCAACATCAAAATAAGAACTCAAAAAACAAAATAAGATACCTAAAATCAACCAAGCATTAATATCATACCCATTTGTCCTAGAAAATTTTTAGCCAGATCACAAGATATGGATGAAATGGCTTGATTAATGATGTAATGGATGAAACAAACAAAGAAGCATGTTCCAAACAAACACGATATCATTTTTTCAAAATAAGAAAATAAGAAAGAATCAAGAATCACATCTAAATAGAAATGGTTTCAAACCCATTATTGAAGAACACTTATTTGGAATGTGTTAAACACCTCCTTATAATAGGTTGATCTTTTAGCTCTGATGGTTCCTTGAAGTAAACCTTATAAGGTTGGAAGGATATTAATCAACTCAAGGAGATGTGTAGAATAGAAACTCCGTGAATGAATGACAAAAGCTTGGGGAAGCATAGGTTTTCATTAGCAATCAATTCAGCATTCATGGAAAACAAAAGAAAACACAAGAACAAGTAAAGAAATGAAAGTAAAGATGGATCAAGACAAGAGAATGGAGAAAGAACATGCCAACTTTAATGAGAATTCAAAGGATAAGTGCATGGAGATTTTCCACTTGAGAAAACTTCTCAAGATAAGAATCAAACCAAGAGAAGAGAACTCTTAAAACTCTCAAATATGAACTTATAAAGAGAATTTCATTCAACATTAAGGGTGAGTTTACAAATGAAGGAGACTCCATTTTATAGAAGGATAGCTTGGCCTAGAATAAGAAGAGTTAAGAAAATGGAGTTAACTTTGCTAAACAAGAGTACCTAAACATGATTACTACATGATAATCCTTTGAAATTAAAGAGTACATATGCATAGTTCCATGAATTTAGGAAAAATAAGGATGAAACTTTTAAGAGTCACACGTTAGGCGCCTATTCCTACTCTCTTAAGGTCACTAGATGGCTCTTGAACTGGAAGGATTAAGTGAAAGAGTCAAACTATCCATGTATACTTGAAAGTGAAATGTGATGATAGAAGCTCTCTAAGACGAATCTTGATAAAGGACCATCTGGAAGACTAGACATTGGACCCTTGATTGGGGTCATGGCTAAGAGACTAGAGGAGGAAAAAAGACTTCAAATGACTCTTCTTTTATGGAGAGTGAATTATTAAACTTCCTTCTCTTTCTTTTTGTCTTTTGTAAAAATGTAGAGGAGTAGCTTTTGTATAAAAATAGGACTATGAACTTTATATAAGAATAGTTTTTTTTTTTCTTCTATTATAAAAATTATAAGCCTAAGTGGGCTACATTGGGTATAATTAGGATTTAACTTAATAAATCAAAACTCTGATTTCAAGATAGCATGCATTCCTCCTCATTAGGAAAGTCAAAATCCTAATTAAAGAGGTTAAAAGAAGTCAACACGACCCACCACTCATTCCAAACAACCATGCATTCATAAGGAAGCTTATAAACACTTGATTTGGCCTTGATGTGAGACTTGGAAGAGAGTAGGGGCTAAACTTTACTATACTTCCTTCCTTTGTGTAATTAGTCCCATATCTCCTAGAGCGTGTGCAAAAAGGCTTCAACACTTATAAATAGAGTCTCTTGCCTTTTTTTATAAATTACTTTGAATTAAACTTGAATTGACTATACTTATATATTTGTTCTTCAAAGTTACTAAAAATAAAAGTATTCTCCTAGACTCACCACCAAAAAACCTTGAAAGTGAAGGTTTTAATTATAAGTTTCATTTTTTCTCAACTTTTCTTAATTTTTCTACTGCAAATCGGATGCTTCCATCAAATTTTTCCTTTATTTTTTTTTATTCCTTTTATCATACTTCTTCTATTTTTTTTCTTCTTTATGTTTAATATCGTCTTCATCTTCCTTATTTATATCACACAGTCAATTATTTTTAAAGAGTTGTTTTGGTACTAAAAAAAATCTAAATATATCATTATATATGATTCAGAGAGAGATTTAAAAAAAATTTACATCACTGATTTTGAAAATATCTACATATAACTTTTTTATAATAAAGTATTATATTATAGTAAAATAATAATTTATTTAAATATAAAATCATTGTATTTTATTATTTAGGTGTCAAAATAACAGCGCGAATTTTAAAAAGTAATAGTACCAAATTATTACATCTTCAAAGGTACATCAGAATTTCTTTCTAAGTTATTTTTTTCTTATGTAATTGCAAATTATATCAGCACTGCTTCAAAATTAAAATTTTCCATACGACCATAGAAAGTGTAGCACAAGTCTCTCCATATTGATGGAAGAGATCAGGTTCTCCAAAAGGACTACCTTTCTTCTTACCTATAGCCGGAATAATGATCTTTGGTAGGTTCCCTAGATTTCCTGTTCATATGAATCTAAAAAAATGAGCTCAACCATAAAATGCATATTGAGAATGATGCAAAAGTTTGATGCTTTAATAAAAATAATATATTGCAAATGTAATCCAGGCAGCAAGAGATCAAAAGTGCAAGGTATTTTCTTAGTATAAATAGAACTTGTAGGTACATCAATTGTATGACTATCATTAGTCATAAATGGTAGCATAAAAATCATGTACAAGTAACTCCTATTTACCTATAACACCATTTAGGATAGTTCCTTTTATCTTTTTTTATATTTTAGAAGAGCTATAGAGAGAAGCCTTGAGTTAGACAAAACACCTAAAACAAATTATGTAGTAACTATATTCATATATGCTTATGAGCTCCAACAGTAAGATAAATAGATTATGAAGCAACATTTCCATCTAAATGACTTAAGATTGGATGTGAATCCTCTCCATACACTCAATATATATTGTGGATCATGTTCAATGAACATTCTTTTTTCTCTTTGATTCTATGTATTCATGGGACAAAAGTTGGTTTGTTTTTTAAATATCACGATGACAATTAAAAATGATGTTAAGTAGAACAATTACGAAAATTGGTCTTTGTGGTGATTACAGCCGCTATAAATTATTTTTATTTAAGAAAATCATGATTATGCTGGCAATTACAACTGCCAGTAAATATTAAATGTATACTTTTTAAAATTATTTTAAAGACTGTTAAAATCAATTTTAACAATTTTAGTGACAATTATATTAAACTAAAGTTATGATTATTTTATTAAGTTAAATTTTACGTCAATAAATTAACTTACTAACATAGAAATAGTAACTAAAATGTTACTAAACAACATACTTAACTAATGTTAAAAGTCAAATTTTTAGTAATGATCTAATACTTATTTTTATATTTAATTAAATTATTAAATCGATCAAAACATATTATTATTTATTATTATCCAAATGTAACTCTCACATAAAAATAAAAATTCTCTCATCATAAAAGCATGTTTATTCGTTAATAATATATGTAACTTATTTTAAGATAAATGCTTTAACTACAAGTATATATCATGTTAAACAAAACAATATTAATAATAACAATAATAATAATTTTAATATTTATTTTTTAAAAATAAAATATCATGTTGCACTGAATTTAGTCTACCAGAGAAACAATTCGAATCCAAGTTAAATAATATCAAAATATATTATTCTTAAACTCAAATTCATTTAAAATCTCTTGGAAGGTTGATAGTACATAGGCATGCTATTCAATCGTCATACCATGCCCACGTGCACACCTTCATTTTGGTAAACCCCACCACGTAGTTTTGTTCTCTTTCAAACTTCAATCACAACGTAACACTTCCCACTTTTGTTCCCCTTCTTCATTGTTTTTCATGCTCTTACTCCATACTCCATGCTTGTGCTACCTTCATACATCCCCCTCTCCTCATTTCAATCTTAACTTTCTTGTCCTCTTCAGCTTTTTCCTCCTCTCCAATGTTTGGGTGGGAGAGAATAACACATAAGTTTTCAAATATGAAATATATATTCAACTTCTGTATACTTGTTTAAAAAGTTAGATGAATTACGAATGTAATGACAAATATTTATGAAAGAGAATTTTGATCAATATTGATTATTAGATAAAGCTATCTATAAAAATTTAAGTAATGAAAAATTTGACCTACATATTGATCAAATTTGTTATATATAATTTAACTATTCTTACATTTAGTGTGAACGAATCCTGTATAGAAATTATCATTGTCACTTTAGTAATAATAACTAATGTCTTCTACCTAATTTTCCATTTTTTTAATTTTATTAATTATTATAAATTTAAATTTAAATGTTATAAAAATAATATTTAAAGTTGTTTTTATTTGTCTCAAACGAGAATTTTCTGAAACAAAGTTATATATTGTTTGACAATGTTTCTTAAAAAAATCAATGTAATCAATATATATAATACTAATTTACGCTATATATGCTTTTAACAACAGAAACATATCAAACAATGAAAACAAATTATAAAGTTTAAAAATCGAAGAAAAAAAAACGAAAAAAAAATCCTTTCAAATTTTCTCTTCTCTTATACAAAGATTTGGAAGAAAAAATGAATTTTATAATTAAATAAAAATACTAATATTACTATAATTAAATAAAATATAATAAAAATATTTATTATTTTAATTTAAAATAGTAAATAATTAAAAATATATATAAAAATTAAATTTATAAGCAAAATAATTAATAAAATAAATAAATTTAATATTTTGTTAATATATATTTTATATTAAATATTTAAATAAATTTGTAAAATAATATTAATAATAAATTTAATAGATTATATAAATATATATATATATATATATATATATCGATTATATATATATATATATATAATAATTTAATTTTTTATACATTTTGAAAATAAAAATAAATTATTCAATAATAATTTTTTATTATTATAAAATAATATTATTATTTATATTCAATAAAAAAATTATTTTAAAAAATTTTAATTTTATAATTTTATACTTTAAAAAATTAATCCATTTATCTAATAAATTAATTATATTTTGTTATAAATTAAATTTCAGTTTAAAAATAATTTAATAATTTTTAAGATAAAATTATCAATTATATTAAATAAGTTAATTATATTATATTTTTAATTAAAAGAATAAATTTGTAATTTTATAATCTTATATATTGAAAAATATTAAAATATTTATCATACCTATCACAACACTTACAAATTTTCTATTCAAATTTTATTATCTTTTTCTTAATCCAAACAATTCAACTTTCTACACACTTTCATCTCAAATCAATCCAAATTCACTCCTCAATCTAAACAAAGTCTAAGTCTATTAGATTTTTAGGTTCTTAACACTCTTCCGCGCAACCAAAATATTTAGAAGAATTATAGGTATATATTCTCCTACTACAAGAAAAACCAACATTAAAATTGATCATAAATTGAAACAAATAACAGAAGTAGACCCAAAAACATTATGTGTTGGTTAAAAATGGAAGAGTTAATCCTAAAAGATATAGTATTAGTTATGGAACAAATGTAAATAACGTGAGTTAGTCAAACACTACAAAACAGTAATAAAATATAATTTTTAATATAATGTCAATTGAGACAACCTACAAAAATAAAATAAAATAAAAATGATAATAGCACCAGCCTAACCGACGTAAAGCTGGAAAAAAAATATCAAATTTTAAATTTAAGGTGACTTTCCGATGGTTAGGCTGACTAAAAAAAATGAGCAAAGTGTCGACCTAGCCTATGCATACTATCCAAAGAATAAAGTTTTTTTCTTAAATTTTAATTGGAGATAGCATGAGTCAACCTAATGCATTTGATGAAAAATAAAAGTCTTATTGGAGTGGATTTGGCCCATTCTGATACTTAGCGAATAAAAAGGAAGACGTTTGTAAATTAGGTAAAACTAACTTGCAATCAGATTTCAATACAAATTTGAAAATAGTTTCAATTCAATATTTTTAAACCAACATCGGACACACCCAAATGAAATTCTAAAATGAATGATGTATCAAAAATTAATTTAATTTGAAATCTTAATTGAAATTAAAATCTTAATTGAATTCAACTATGAAATTAACTAAATTAAATTATTATAGTGCAAAAGTCAGAATTGTAAGTCCAAAGGAAATATAAAATAATCACTAGTAGAAAAATATATATCTACATCAGTTATGGAAGGCTTCTACATCGGTCTGCAAATGATGTTGATGTGAACGATGTAGACAGTCCATAACCTTTTATGTCGGTTCTTCAACTGATGTAAAATATATTTATCTTACATTGGGTATAAAGACAACCGGTGTAAAAGAGCATTTAAAAAAAGCAAAAAAACTATACATATTACATCTGTTGTAAGTTGTAATCGATATAATATGAGACTTTTTATAGTAGGTAATGTCTTTGTTAACCACAGAAGTAGATTACATTGTCATGACATAAGTTTTGAAGTAAGTTATTGGATCGAATGCTTACCACTAGGCCAAAAACTATAGTCATTAGTCAAGACACAACTTTTTCTACTTAAGAGCATAGCAGTTCAAGCACGATTGTGATTCAATTTACTGGCCTCTGCCACAGGACAATTAATGTCACCCACAATATAAGTCTTATAATTAAGAGATCTAGTCAGAGCACTAAAGATACTAGAATGTTACCTTCTATTACCACAATAACAATATAATACAATTGTCTAAAACTCAAGTCTACATAAAATAATTAAACATATTAATGTTAAAATGTATGAAAAAATTCTTTCAAAATATATGAAGGTAAGAAAGGTTTCAATAGATTATAATCCTTCTTATATGATTTAGAAAGCTTGATCAATCTTTATAATAAAAGTTATAAAACTTATGTGAATCACCTAATAATTACAAAATGAAATCGAAAATGTGAAAATAATTAGTAAGACCAAAATTAAAAGAAATCACGACTAATAAAATTGAAAGATGAATTAGTATCTTTTTAACGAAGTATTCCTAATGGTAACAACTCTTCATAATTTCTAGAAACTTTGAATGTGATCAGAAAAATTAGGGATACAATTCATCTATATTTAAATTTGAGGAAAAAATAACAATATATTAATATATTAAAATGTTATTTTAGTTAAATTACTAAATTATCAAATATAGCTTCGATGGTTTTAACTCTACAAAGAAGTTTGGCGTTAAATTGATTGAATCTATAATTAATTAATTAATTGAAGATTAGTATAGGTTACACGGGAGGACAAACAAATTTGATCAGAAATGAATGACATAAGCTTCTATAGTTTTTGGCAATGATATTATGATCTGACTCAGCCTGCAATAATAATACGGATGGTGAAGATGATTTATTTGAAGACAACAATTTTTTTCCTAGAATTAATCAGGTCAAATAAGGTTATTGTAAATAAAAAATTTCTCTATAAACAATTTTAAGAGAAAAAAAAATCAAAAAAATTTCATAAGAAAAAATTAATTATTCACTATTTAAAAATAACTTTTTAAGAAAAAAAAACATAAGAAACTTTAATAAATTGATTTTAACATATGGAAACAATTATTTTAAATTTTCATTTATATTTTAAAAGTTTGTTGGAAAAAATTGTCTAAATATACTACACAAAAAATAACGCATATTAATTGAGTGCATTATATGTACGTGTATTTTCACTTTTGTTTAGTGGTAAGTGCAGGTGATTGGAATCAAGAATATTCTTTTTTATGGGGATAAAACTTACTTTATCACCGTATGTGCTTGTATTGTTTTACCTTTTTTTTTATAGTGATTTGAGATTTTATCTTTCAAAGTATATTGGTCTTTTAACAAACTTTAGCTCTATATAGTAACATTTAAATCTTGAATTTTAAATAAGAAACAATTTAATTATGCATTTAATTTTGAAGGATTAAATTACCCTTTAATAAAATTGATTATTAAGTCACAATATGCTCTTTAGCTGTTCCATTAACACAAAAAGAATGGATAGCGTTTATAATTATTTTTATCTTTTATTCCAAGACATAATCAACATACTCTCATTTTTGTTGATGAAAAGTATAGAAATTACAAAATTGAACTCTGACTCACATCTTATTTGATGATCTTCTCTTGTGATTTTAAATACATTTTAACAAACAAAATGTGTTATGAAAGACGTAAGTGTCTTCCTAATATTCCTTTTCCAAAGTTGTTAATTTCTTCCTCCAACCCCATTTTTCAATCTGCATCCCACATTCTTGAACCTACACTCTCATAATTCTGTAAAATGATCAAATTGTTTCATCCATTTCTCTCACTGCGCCTAATCATAGTTGTTTCTACAACTGTTACCACCTCTGTACCACTACTGCTACAAAATAAGAAGAGAAGAAGAACCCTGAAAAAGAAATCTTGTTCCAGAAAACTTGTTTTAGAAGATTAGTTTCAGAAAATATATCCTAGAAAGTATTAAATGTTTCGAAAAATTTATTTTGAAATCCTGTTGTAAAAAGTTTGTTCCAAAATATATTTTATGAGTTCTAGAAATCTAATTCTAAAAATCTTATCCTATTCTTAAAAAAAAATGTTCTGAAATGTATTTTATAAATTCTTAAAAGTATGTTATAAAAAACTTCTGGAACAAGTAATCTGGAAGTTACTCCAAAGAAGGGGTAACATTCTGAAAATTATGGAGGTGTAGGATAAAATTGAGGGAGTGCAGAAAGCAATTGCCTCATACATACTATGCTAAATGTGGCATGATTCCTTTGACTACTCTTCCATGTCTGAAATACTTTGTTGTGAATTTTGGATAAGGTACAATGGATAATGCAATCTACTTGAGAGAGTGAGCCTCGTCACTGTCAGAGCCAGAGAGGTTTCCATGTCCCTATTTGTCTGTGCCGACTAGTGAACAGCAAAGCCAGCATTAAGCTTTGGTCCATTAGGGAATCTTTGGACAGTCCATGAACAAACCCTTGCCAAATTACAAGATTTTGTTGCCATGTTGAAGGATTGGTGTGAGTTGTAATTCATTTTGATTCGGATGTATCATTTCCAAATGGTCCAAGTTTTCTTGTGGGTGGACCTAACACTTTTTCTATTTGTGTTTTGAAGTAAAATGCAAGCTAAAATAGTCTAAAGCTACTGAAAAGAAAGAAAAGACACAAGACTGTTTTTGATACACAAATGCATGAGTTAAGACAAGACAAATACAAGGCAAGCATATGACTACTCATACTGCATTATGTGTATACATAATAAAATACAGCTGCTAGAACATCCCAAAACACTAGCAAAAGCAGGACAATGTAGAAATCAGACTTTAGTAGAATGTTAGAGGCATGCATTTTGCTTTTATTAACTTGTCATCCTTCAGCTAGCCAAAATAATTCACTTATTAGACAGCCAAAAGTATCATGGAACTGAAAGAACTTGTTTACAGCTCAATTGTTTGGAAGATCTTATGAGAAAAAAAATTGAAATATCCAAAAACCCTTTTTAGTTTATTATAATAAATTCATTAAGGCAGTTCACAAAGACAGCTTCCAGCTTGCATGAAATCTATTCAACCAGATTTTCTCTTTGATCATGAAAATTAAGTCCTTCAAATTGAGTGCCTAAAATTAGTTTGTAGAAACTTAAAATTCTCTTATAAATATTGTAGCAATATTATTATCTCTATAGACCCTTTAAAAATTGTAAGTTACTGACTTGGTGCATCATTACAACAATAACATCCCATAATGTTAACATTAACTCTATTTACACTGCTTTTTCAAAAAAAAATATTATTAAAACATCTCTTATTTCGAACCACACAATACATATTTAAAACTTAACTAAAAGGGTGTTCAATGCAATAATCCGAATTCATTTATGAAGGCAGGTGGAGCATCGTCAACTCTACTTCAGTAGTGACAATGCTACTGGATTTGAAGGTGGCAAGTTTCTAGAGTCGATTAGGCTAGCTTTCTACGACTGTCTTTTGAGCCTATCCAAGTTGCATGTCCTTGGGTGGATGTTTAGCTAGGATGCAACACTCAAATGTCTTGAATTTGTGACCATCAATAACATACTTTCTAACATTTATTGGTTAACAACATGCATAACCTCTTGGATCATATATCCTAGAACATGAGTTATCATTTCATACAATAACTCCAACAAGCCCAAAACAAGGTATAATTACAGCACCAGTTGATCAAAGTATCAAGCTATAAAGTTCATTGTCTTTCATTACTGTCCAATGAGACAACCAGTAATAATTGAGTTTAACCCTTCAGCCAAAAGGGAACAACTTTTAGCCCAAAATTAAGATAGGACGCTTAACAACAAAATGCAGTTACAAAAACGTTGTTTCCCTAGCCGAAGTGAAGAACCAAATTAGTTCACTGCCTTGTATCCCCAGGAAATAAAGCTATCCTGGGAGCCAAATTCCTACAAAAACAAGATAACGCATTAGAATGACATTAAAATTATTTCAATTTCACGCAATAGTTGGTAACACGGAAATACCAGCTGACTTAGTCGAAACTCTGAAGAGGTATCATTGTCTACATTTGCAGGATCATGGACAAGTTTTTGACACTCTTCAATATCCTTCTTCAGATATTCTGGTCCTAGCTGAGCATAAACAGAAAGACCGGGATGGTCCTTATGATCTTGATGTTTTTCATCTCTATTGGGAGACTGGCTCAGGAAGAGATCGTCACACAAAGACAGTGCGTCAACCAGTTGTTGTGAATCCAACAGATTCTGTGACTCACTGTCCCACCATTTTTGGCCTTCCTCAGCATTACACTCTTTATTATCCACCCCTTCATTACGTTGAGATTCAGTTGCATGTTCTGGGCAATCATCTTGAATTTCATATAAACAATCCATCTGAGACAAAGCAAAACACAAACAGAAAGGAATAATCAACTTCAGTAAGTGGTATGTCATAATTCACTAAACTACATCATCGCAGGTAGCATCTGGCAAAAGAAATACCATAACTGCACAACACAAAAGTATTAGAAGTTTAGCTATATGGTTAATTTACATTCCGGGACTAAGAACACTGTAACCAACCAGCATGTACTTGCTGAGGTAGAATCCACGACATAAAAATATATACTTCAAAATATCAGAACACCCCACATCTTTCAGTCACTTTAGCCTACATATGAAAATTACATGATCCACTGATAAAACTACTACTGAAAACTATTTTAATAGCGGTCAATCCCCCATTCATTTTACTTTGATATCCAATTTGTTAAACGACATTTCAAATTCAGATTAAATGCTTAAAATGTTTGAATGAAGAAACCAAAGGGAACAAAATTTGGTTACAATAATATTCACTTTAAGTTATGACCAAACCATCCTTGGATTATGCCACTTCTATACCACAAAAATACCTCAAGAACTCAAGATCTTTTGTCTAGAACTTTAGAGCAAGTTGTTGTTTTAGTTCACCAATACCCTCCTTATTACTGTTTGTTATGACAAAGTTGCCCACATATACAATAAGATAGATACATCCTTGGGAAGAATGACAATAAAAGAAATGGTGATCAGCATCACTTCATGTAGTTCCAAAGTACTAGATGACAGTCTAAAAGCACCCAAACCATGTGCGGAGTGATTGCTCAAGGTCATATAAGGACCTGAGTAGACAACATGCCTTATTAGATGACTCCCCTGAGCAACAAATCCAGCCTGTTGCTCCATTTAGACTTCTTCATCCAGATCATGCAAAAGTGCATTTTTTTATATCAAGCTAAAACAGAGTTCAATGGTGAATAGTTGTATTGGAAAAGAGATGTCGAATACATGTCACTTTTGAAACAAGAGAGAAAGTGTTAATATAAACTTAGCCATAGATTTGTGTGTATCCTTTGGCAACTAACTGAGCTTTATGGCAATCAATGTTACCATCAGGTCCTATTTTAAGAGTATACAACCACCAACACTCAACAATTGATTCGTCATCTAAAAAAGGAACCAACTCTCAAGTACCATTACTTTGAAAGCCACACATCTCATCAATCATCGTTTGTCGCCACTCTGCATGAGATAAACTTCACCTGGGGACTTACGAATATGAATAGAAGCTAGCAAGGACAAATCAGTATAATGTATGGTGGAAAGTCAATGATAACTTTGTATATTGGGGAGAAGGGTTCAAGGTAGAATATGTACCTTTTCAAATAGTAATAGGCCAATCATTTCTAGAAGAGACAAGATATGTACGAGAGATGGTATCGAGAAAGAATCAAGCATCATCTCCACCATATCATTATCCGTCAAAGACATTCTATACTAGAATTTCAATAGGTTGTTAATAACCTAAAAAGGTGCTAGCAAAACATCTCGAGTTATGGCAGAGTCATCTAGTGGTGAAGGAAGATTGATAATGGTGGGAAAGTGACCGCATTTGTCATCATTAGAATGTGCAAATATGTAATATGGAAAAGACTCAAAGAAAAAGACGTCAGTATACAAAAAATACCTACGAAGATTAAGAGAGATACATCAATACCCCTTACGAGAATAAAGATATCCCACAAAGACACATTTGAACGACTGTGAAGAAAGTTAATCTCAATCAGATATGAGGTTAAGTCAATACATGTGGTGTCAAAACACGTAGAGGAGGACTATATAGAGAGGAATGAGGAAGAAAGGCAAAGTGGGTTAGCCCATCATTAAGGATAGATGATGGCATCCGATTAATGAGATAACATGCTTTAAGGACATCTCCCTAAATACGATGAGGAAGATGACTATAAAGATGCGTGTGCTTTGGCTTTTGGAAACTCTAGTTTTTTTAGGAGTATAAGGGCACAAAGTATGACGAATAATACCATTGGATACAATGAACTGCTAAAATTGGTGAGATAGATAGCTACAAGCATTGTCACTACAAAAAGCACAAATGGATATGACAAATTGTGTTTTGATTTCATTAAAAAGGGTTTTAAATATAGAAAACACTTTTGATTGATTCTTCATTAGCTAAATCCAAGTATACCTATAATAATCAATAAAGGTAACAAAATATTTAACACTAGAAGAGGTAACAATACAAGGAAGCCAAATATCAAAGTGAACGATGAAGTTGGTTTATTAGGACTATTAGGAAAAGAGTGACAAATATTAGGAATAGAGTGACAAATATGTTTTCCTAACTAACATGACCCACAATTAAACAATTGGAGTGAGATGAGATTTGTAGCCCATCCCACTTGACCATAATCCGATTTTGGAAGCCCAAGTGAAATAGTTTGACCCATCCATCTTCTTAATACTAACAATATGGTTAAAAAAGATGGGAGAATTTGTTCTAGAAGTTGATGTGGCATTGGAAGACATTTTCTTTTCAGGAAAGGCAGGGAAAAAAATAAAAATACCAAAGGAAAGCGAAAAGAAGATCGCACCATTAAACGAACTTCGATTGAGCCACCACCACAAGGTAGGAGCTCATGAAGGAGACAACTATGGTGAAGGTTGGCGGACAAAATTGCAACCCAAGGGGGAGGAAGTCGTGCATAAGGGTAAATGGATGGGTTGCTTGATATGGCATTTAAACAGTTGGATAGATCGGCACAACAGGATCCCAACCTTGAGTTAGACAGAGAAAAAGGTGGTTGTGGAAACTTTTCCAAGAAACTTGTTGGAGGCAGTGCTGGAACAGTGAACACAAACTGGGAGAAATGTTTGCAAAATAAAAAATCCTCTGGAAACAGTGGATCTACCCTCCCAATATAGTTTTGCAAAAGGCTTTGGATACCATGTTAAACTCTAGGAAAGAGAGGAACATTAAGCTAAAATTGTGTCATTTTGGGGTTGAACGAGTGCTTATGTTGAGAAAAAACAATCAATACAATAAATAGAGGAGATCTGAATACCTCTAATAACAAAGATATGATACGAAAATAAATAAATAAATAATCTAGATAACTCCTTAGTTTTATAATTATGACAATTATATTCTTTCTCAATTTTTCTATTCTCAACATGATACTAGAGCACTACCACCCTCTATGACCAATTCGGTAACGAAAAGGAAAACCATTATAAAACTTTGTACCTGTAAAGAATTTCTACCAAGTACAAATATCTACCTACATTTTCAAATGGTACATTCATCATCTTATTATTTTACGCATATCCTCTACCGACAAAAGCAACACAAACAATAACAATAGTGTTTGTGACAAAGTATTAATAGGCAACAAATATTTGATAACAAGAGATTATGGTTGAAGGTTTTACCTGTGGAATGTTATGTGTTTCTTGTCCTTGGTCTAGATCCGCACATTGCCTTTCGTTGCAAGGAGGATCAAGAGTCACCAATTTGGGAGTGTTTGGAACCACCTGCACAATTGTTGATTCATTTGGTTCAGGAACATCTTGGTCATCTTTATCAACCAATTTGACTTGCTGCTGGTAAAACACTTTAGAGAAAATGTACTCCCCATCATTTTCATCTTTTTCTGTTCCTAGGTGATATTCATGCATAACCCAATTAGTTTTTTCTTTTCCTCCTTCATACAGAACCATAATCTTTTTCCAGCCTTTTTGAGCCCCATTCAAGACAATTGGTTTAGTATTTCCAGTCTTGTGCCAGCGGGCATCACCAAAATCTTGACTTGTTATTTTTCGACGCTTTCGGTTACCAGTGTTGTAAGCCTTGATTGCTCTATGGAAAAAGAAGGAAGGACTTCCATCTTGCTTAATACCTAAAATTTTCATAATAGATTATTGTATAAATTGAAAAGCAATTCAGAATTCAAAATTTGGAAAACTTACGCTACTCACCAGGTAAATTTTGAGGATGAGTATAGCAAATTCCATCATCTTCTTCAAGACTAGTAATAAATTCATCAATGAAAGGATGAGGTTTAGAATCTTCTACCCCAACTTTTGCAAGCAAGTGCCAAATTATCTCTTGATCAGATGGATCAAACTTGACACCTTTTGGTAAGCCAGGCCACTCTTGTGCTACCTATCATCAGAAAAAAAATTCAAACTTCAGATTATTCATACTCAATTGTTAGACTTACATTATGGAATTAAAGGATGAACTTGTTATGTTTTTAAGTTTTAACTTTTAACTAAATGCTACATCAAATTTTAGGACATCTTTCTAGGAATTCAAATTTGTGGCATGAAAAGTGAAAAGAACAAAAAGAAAATACTCAGTAACAAAGATCCGTTAGGACATTTAGTTTGTGATTTGGGAAATTCCAACCCAGCTCAACGCACCAAAGTATAGATCGCATTACCACATTTCATTACATACTACTAAATGAAAAGAAACCAACTAAGCACCACAAAATGCATACTTTATGATCATTCAAATGCTCTATTTTCAATCTTCCAATACAGGTTTCAAGCTGTCACTCACTCATTCTATGCACAATATTGACCTAATATATTGCCGTATTCAATCCAGAGATGTTGACATCATACGCTCAATCATAAGCTATGATTTCTTTGCATGATAACCATGACCATTTTAGTGTAGAATAAGTACATTGAGCACTTTTACATCCAAGCAAATGAAATTCAATACAAAAGATGAAATAGCAGCAGATAAGCATCTCTCATACCCAAAACTAAAAGTAAGGGCAAAGAACTTGCACTTTATCTTACAAAATAGAACATTAATGTTACTTGCTCCTAATGAAATTAACATGGAACAAAAGTTGCTATGTCCATTCCAAGTTATAAGTTAAAACTCAAATTCTTTCCCGTATAAATTTATATTTAGTTCAGTTAAAACAGCAACTCCAATCTCACGTAGCCACAATTTATTGAAGCCTCAATATCGGAATAAGTGCACAACCACTCCATTTTTGTTACATAAAAATATTTAAACTGATCTTACTGAATCACTACAAAATACAAGCAAAACTTGCATAAATATGATTAAAAATACTTATTCACACTAAAGGGAGGTTGAAAATGAACACGACAAATGGAGTCCACATAAATAAATGCAATGTGTAACAAAAGACTGAGCCAATGATGATATGAAATCAGGAAATAAACAGATAAATTTTAAAAAGAAACTGCACATACATCACTGTTGTCAATATTATGTTTACAATTTGGGCAAGGCTTGGTAGGATTGCTCTTCCATATAATCTTTTTAGGATCACACGTTCCTGAAGCACATTTTATTTTGGTCGCAATTCTACTTTTGTCCACCAACCACGATGGTCTGCAATAACCAAGGGCATTATCAAGATAAAATGTTTATCATTTGGCTGTGACAGCATAAGGCCATTGTGTGGATTTAAGCATTTAACTAATATCAGAACTCAACACATATTATGCAGTGGACTGCTATTTCCTTTTAAGCTTAGAAAAAACAAACAAATACTAGTTCATGATCTCTTTATTCCAACTTGGTGAAGTTTAAATCAAATAATAAGGTCAACATCAAAACGGTACAGAAAAGCCAAGAAAGAAATATAAACTTTTAATGGCTTCCATGGTCTTCCATTTGGCTTTCAATCTTAGAACTATTACCACGGTAGTTAGGGATGAACCCAACACTGAAAATCAACCAAAATATGAAAAAAAAAAAAAAAAAAAAAAAAATTTCTACAAAAAAAAAATTTTAATTTTGAAAAGAAAAATAAAAAAAGCCTTAAAAAATATTTTTTTCATTTAAAGAACCTTTTTCTATTAGAAAAGGTAACTTACTTTTTTCCCTTTT
>Ga0099824_1003795_pt1 | contig 21962 bp, 14 predicted proteins | sample SiratrowhiteBW_FD_76837 | JGI IMG/M metagenome (GOLD analysis project Ga0099824, IMG submission 76837) | Root nodule microbial communities of legume samples collected from California, USA - Siratro white BW | ecosystem: Host-associated > Plants > Roots > Nodule | place: USA: California... | reverse complement strand
GCCGAAGTCGCCCGCCTCCCCCTCACCCGCAAGGCCCACCTCGGCGCTCGCGATCGCTGGGGCTGTACCTTAATTTTCTCTCTCTTTCCTCCTTTATTTATTTTTTATAGAATTAATTATCTTATATATATATATATATATATATATATATTATTATTATTATTATTAATTTAATTTAAATGCACTGATAATTTGAACTGTCAACTTGACTTGTGAGACACATTTCCCATACTTGTTCCATAATTTTCGTAATGCCTTTAGACTAATCAGCTTAAAATGTAATATAAAATGTCTCGCCCTTTATGTAACGTTTGTTTGAAAAAAACAAGTAGATGGTTTGTTTAATACAAGTTGAATATATTATCTATTTTATTTTATGTTTTAGACATTTAATGTTTCTGTGTGTTTGGTGTCCCTGCCTTCTATACTTCAAACATATTGCATGTGTTGGGTCTGGTCTTTCTTTTAAGAGAAATTATTATCTAATCTTTTATCATCATGTTATTTGTAGTCCTAGCTACTTTTTTTATACACCACTAGTTTTATCAAACACTATCAACATCTTATCAACGTCTTTATATGTTATTTTATTTATATTTTTTTAGTCAGAGTGCTAAATGGATATTACGACAATGTGCTCCTGACTGTTCATTTATCTTTTTTATTTTATTTTTATTTATAGGTAAATAATGTAGTCAATTCACAGACAATACATCTAGTAATGAACTACATTGTTTATGGGATTTTAAATTTTGAAAAACTCTTCACAATTAAAAATTTTAGATATTAAAAATATATCACGATCATAAAAAATACTTAAATTGTTTATGTATAAAAAAACATTTACTGAAATCACAACGGATTTGATAATTGGAACCGGGTAATACTTTTTCCGGGTTGGAGTTCGTATTTCATAGATATAAAAAATTATTTTTCTTATAATAATTACGAAAAGTTTGAAGAGTTTTTTCATATTGTCTATAAAAAATTATGATAGGCAGGACTTAATTTTGACTTGAAAGATAGTTTATGTGAAAGCCATTAACTCGAACATGACACTTACCTAAAAAATCTTCCGCCTAATGTGTTCTTTTTTCCCCAGAAAGCGTGACATGGAATAAATGCCTTGCAGGATTCGGTATTTCTAAACCACGAAATGCTCAATTTCGATTTGGTTGCAGATTTGATAATGGAAAAAGGGCATGACAATTAAATCTATTATTATCATAATTTTAAAAATTGTCAATGAATCGAAGTAGTGTTTTATTGATTTTATAGGATAGTTATTATAAAATTAATTTAATTTAACATATAAATCTCTGTTATTGCATAAGAATAATTATTGCTTTAAGGTTAAAATTGATTTGTTTTTCTGTGTTAAGTGGTGATGGATGTGTGGATGTGCAGGCGGCAGCTGATGCCAAATATTATGGAAATACAGAGATTTATTACATGTTGAAGGCTCGTGGAGCTAAAGTGCCGGTATTGTGCTACCGTTATTTGTTTGTTATGGATCAATAAATGGTGGTAAATATGTCGAATAGAATTTAGCGCCTTACTGGTGAATTATCTTTGACGTGTTTAGAAAACCAGAAAGACTCCAATGACCGTTGCGAATCCTCGTGAAGTTCCGGAATATGAACTCAACCCGTTAGAGCTACAGGTTCGAAAGAGCGATGGTATTTCAAAAGTATGCTTCTTTTTCTTTCTTTCTTACATTCGTTGGAACTGATTAAATAATGTTCACTTGGTTATATTTTATTTGATTATTTAATATTTATGGCTTTTCTGGGATATTATTCAACTGGATTCCACCCGGTCATGGTATTTGTTCATGAAAAATGCAAGTTGATAATTGCAACTGAGACACTACTGACTCCGGGGGAGCATTTTTACTTTCAAATTGATCAACTAAGATAACGTGCATATGCTGTAACATTTTGCTCTAGTAATGTAATTTGCATGACCACCCATTAAATGATTGTTATACCATATTTCGTGACCTGTGTACTGGGCTCGCTTTGGCAACCGTCTTATTTTTTATTCTTTTTCCCTCCATCTTTCATTTCTAATTGTTGGTACCTAATGTGCTGATTCTTTGTGTGATCGAGTTCACGGATCTTTAAACTTGTGACATTTGTAAAGCTAAATAATGATGTGTGTTAAACTTGTTTGTATAGTTCTTCACTGCTGTTTGATCCAACTATTTGCAGGGAACATATCAAGTAGCTAAATGGAATGGCACAAAGGTTGCAGTGAAGATACTTGACAAGGACAGTTATACAGATCCTGATACCATGTATGTATATACCTTAGCAATTGAACATGTTTGTAATGGTTGTATGATATGCTTCTTGCCAATCAATCAGGTTGTTTGATGTTGCTTGGCTAAGTTCCTGTCTGACTGCATATGTCACTACTTTTCACTTTGATTTCTGGTCTTGTAGATGGCCCGAATTGCTGTTTGTTTGTTTGTATACAACTCAACCTTGGCTCTAATTTTTTACCATTTCAATAATTCACTCAGAAATGCTTTCAAACATGAGCTCACATTATTAGAAAGGGTGCGACATCCCAATGTGGTCCAGTTTGTTGGAGCTGTGACCCAAAATATACCTATGATGATTGTGCGTGAGTACCATGCTAAGGTAAGCTTATCCTCTCTGTCCTCTCTGTCCTCGCAGAGTAAGTTTCTCGTATGATTGTATCTAACTCACTTTTCTTTGTTCATATCAATTTTGATTTTTCAGGGTGACTTGGCAAGCTATCTCCAAAAGAAAGGGCGTTTGTCCCCATCAAAAGTTCTACGTTTTGCTCTTGATGTTGCTAGGCAAGTAACCATTTCAAGGAACTATACGCATCTTTGAAAGAACTTTCATGCCCTTTTCTTGCTTTTATTATCTCTTATACGGTCATTGATTTCTAGAAGGCTCCTTAGGTCATTTTCTTAGCTTTCTAAGTTTACAGTGTACTAATTGATTACAAGTTTATTGGAAATTCTACTAGATTGTTTATGCAAGTTATCCTAATAATTTTGTTGGCAGGGGCATGAACTATCTTCATGAATGCAAACCAGATCCGATTATTCACTGTGATTTAAAGCCAAAGTAAGATCACTTAATACAATCTGATGTTTAGTTATGACTGAGTGCGTTTTGAATTAGATTTTTTCTCATGGGATGACTGTTCCTTTAATATATGAAATTTCGGTAAGGTGCCAGAAATATTTTGGTGGATAATGGAGGGCAATTGAAGATAGGTGGATTTGGCACTGTGAGATTTTCTCTAATCTCACCCGATGAAGCAAAGCTGGTGCAGCCTGACCCTAACATTGATCTTTCAAGTAAGTTTTGAGTATTTTCAAAAGAAATTTGTTGCATTTCTTCTCCTTCCTCAGTGTTTGGAAGGTTTTCATAATCCAGCGTCCCATTTTCTAGCATCAAGATTCAGTTTAATTACAACTGGCTGAACATATCAGATTTGTGATTGCAATAGGAATTCCCTTTTCATGGATGAATTATACCCGCTAAAATTGGATATGACAACTCTCATTAGCTGCCCTAAGCTTGGGTTTTAGGCCATGAAAAATGATAAAATACTGTCCAGGAACTTCTTTAAATCAGTTCCTGTTACATTTAGAATTCTATGTCAAAACTTGCTGGACTTAAGGGGATAGAGAGGGAAATTTTGTTCGACGGTCCATCATTTGGTATATGGAGATTTTTTACAATGCACATACCTCCATTTGATGGTCTTACCCAGGTTCATGCAGTTTCAAGGTCTAGGGTCTTTTTAGACAAACTTCATATTAACTTTTAGGAGAGATTTTGGTGGAAGCAAAAATTGGACAATAAAGTGGGGAGTTTTCTTTAAATAACGGTAGAGATTTCAAAAGGTGAAACTGCCATTATGATAACATTCACATACAAATAATTTAACACTTGTAGAGTAATTTTCCTCACTGATGGTTCGATACTTGTTCCATCTCTAAACCATGGTCCCTTTGCCCAACAAATGCAAAATATATATGTAAGAGAAAATGCACGCTTTGTAGAAAAAATGTAAAGAAAACGGATTAGCATTTCAAGAAAGATTAAGCGATATATTTACAGATTAAAATTGCTAAAACAAAAGTATATTTCGTGGTTCTATAATGATTTGGTTGTATTCATTGTAGGCTTGTACGTGGCACCGGAGATTTACAAAGATGAAGTGTTTGATAGAAGTGTGGATGCATATTCTTTTGGTCTCATCATATATGAGGTACCTAATTTTTGTAACATATAATAATGCCAATCTGTTACGATGTTTCGTATGTCAGATTAATTAGTTTTCTAGTGGTAAGATTCTTGTTTTTATTGCTTTGTGTCAGCCTTTTGCCTTTAGAACATGTGAGTTTTACATTGAACAGTTATAAGCTTTAGTTTTTAGCTTAGTTGTATGCACTCAACCTACAGGCATTTTTAGAGCTGAGATCACGAGTTGATGATGTTCAGAAGGGGCTTGAGCTGGGTGCTGAGGGGAAGGATGATAAATTTGACAACATTTTCTTGACATTTCTTCGTATGTTTTGCCACGTTGTAGTTCCTTAAGATGACTGATGCACTTCTATTTTCATTGAAAAAGGCTTTGTAGATTTTCTAGATTCATTTAATTGTTTTGAAGTTTAGGTTTGTCTATTAGTTGATCACTGTATTCCTCATATTAATTGTCTATTAGTTGAAATTCAACACTTTTTCCAATTTATCATTTATGGACCCAGATGTTAGAGGGTACACATCCCTTCCATCCCAAGTCCTCTGAGGAGGTAGTGAAAATGATGTGCTTAGAGGGGAAAAGACCGACATTCAAGATCAAAACAAAACATTATCCTCCGGATCTGAAAGAGTTAGTCTATTTCAAACTTAAAATTAGGTCTTCAAGCTTCAGTTTAATTTTAAAACGGTCTAACTATCGTAGTTTATGCAGGTTGATTGAGGAATGTTGGGATCCAACTCCTGTTGTCAGGCCAACATTTTCTCAGGTCATTGTACGGTTGAACAAAATTGTTGCAAATTGCTCAAAACAAGGATGGTGGAAAGATACTTTTAAGCTTCCTTGGTATGTTTCGTAGACTGAATACATCCTTCTAAAGTCTTATTTACTTGAGTGATTGTACCTTGAAATGCTAAGAACAATCATCCCTTGTGGTACGTGTCTGTGGTAGGGAGGCTTACCTCGGACCATTTTAGTTCAATTTTATCAATGCTAGTTGCGAAAAGTCTAATATTATTATTGTACTTGTTGATGAACTCTCTTTGCTGACTTCAAAACTTGGCATTACCATGATACATTTCAATGCGTGCAGGAAATAAATAACAGGATACATGCTACGTGGCAAAGAGGACATCAAGTTCAGGTGGCATCCTCAAAACCAATTTGTGAGCTTCGTGTTGGTGTTGGTGTACCGTTAATAGCCATTGCAATTAATAACTATAGAATTCGAATAATATTAACCTGAGCTTGGATTCGAGCGTGAAAATGATTTTCCACGGTTCCACCCGGCCCACTAGAGGTTCTGGAACAGCTCCTCTCTGTACAATGTACCATAAACGACATAAAATTTATTCTCAGAAATTTTCTAATAAAAGTGTGTTTCTATACTTATGTATGGACTACTACGTGCTTCTATTTGCATCATCATTTTGCACAATATATGTTGTGTGCCTTGTGTGGAATCTGGGTTTTGTCCCTAATGGTTTAATTAGATGCCCTTGAAATAAAAGCTGAGAAGTTAATCCAGCTGAAAGTTGATGTTTTTAACTAATTGAATTGAAAATGGTTGATAAAATTAACTATTTTATGGATAAATGTAAGATAGTAACAAGGATAAATAGTTTCTTCCTGCAACTTCATAGTATCTTCTTGTACCTCAATACTAAATGTGCTTGTACTCAATACTAAATATGAAATGACTATTTTGCCTCTAAAATAAGATTTTTAAGACAATAATACCTTTCATCCCATTCACTTAAGGATTGCAGAATCTATAAGTATGTATTTTTTATAAAATGGTTTATGAATTCTGCAATCCAAGATTCTTAATGTTTTTCTTTACTTGTGAGTCGATAAATGACTTATTGATTGTAGAATCTCTAAAATAAAGACTTATGGATTATAAAATCTGTAAGCATGTATTTTTAATGAAATGTTTTATGAATCGTAAAATCAGTAAGTCATTACACAATTTACGGAATTTTTAAGTCAGTACAAATTTTGTAATCTGTAAGTCTTATTTTATTTTTTTAAATTATCTTACAAATTGTAAAATCTGTAAGTCGAGAAATGACTTACATAAATTTTCTCTACATTGCCTCTATCAACCCAAAACTCTCTCCATGACCGCCGCTCCAGCACCACCAACATTCTTCAACCGCTGACTTCCATTGCTACAACCTTCAACCTCCACATATAATTGCAATTTGCAAAAACCTTCATCACTGCCCACCACTGCCCCCGTAACCTATTTTTCTTACACCGAAGACAAATCTGTCTTTTTCACATGTCTAAAATTAGAATTTTGAAATTTGTAGATGTGCAGGAAGATATTATAAGAGTGCAAGAAGAAGCCGTCATAGGTACTTCATGAGAACTTGAAATTTGATAATTACGTATTTAAAAAAGTTATATGTTTCTTTTGACATTTTAATTTATTTTAAATAATTTATTTTGTTAAGAATTATTATAATGTTCTCATACTTTCATGCATGATTTTTTATAAATACTATAAATATATTCGTATTAATTTGTATGATTTTATGTTGCAAGAAAAAAATTCACAGTTTAGTTAATTATTTTTTTCAAAATTAGCGTACTTTAAAAACACATATAATCAATCTTGTACGTAAGGTTAAAAGTGGGAAAGAAAAAAAAAAAACTACGGAAAAATAAAGTGAGGAAGATAGAAGAATAAAACGGCGAATATTCTATAAACATTCTCTTGAAAGAGAAACGATATAGAGAGAGAGATAAAAGGACTTTTAATGCAATTCAGGGTCAAAAACTAAAGTTACAAAATGCTGCTTCTTATTTTGGTGCATTAGAACGTGTGATCCTTTGTTTACTTTTTATACTAACGAGTTCTCAAACTAAACTAATTGTGCTCTACACTTTTTCTATTTTAATATTGTAGTCGTAATCTAAAATTTACGACTATCATACTTATATTAAATCATAACTAGTTGAAATTGATTAATGAATCATATGTTTCGATAAACCTTTTTCAAAAGGTCTCACGATAAAGAAAAAAAATTGAATTTTCCAGATAGATTAATTTATACATAAACTAATGGGTGAAAATTATCTTATATAGTTGCTATAAGTTCATATTTTAAATTTAATATAAACTATTTTTAGTTCGGGAAGGAATTGATTAATTTTTTTCTTTCTCTTTTTCTATCCTATAATGATTACGAAGAAATTTATTTAAATATAAAGCAAGTAATTACCATATCTTTCCTATATAAATATAAATAAAACTAGTCTTAAAATGAGAAAAGTCAATGTACAATGCTCCACTAGTATTAAAACTAAGAATAAACCATATTAGTTCTTCTTCAATGTTAAATATAGACGATACTTGCTTAAAATGACAAATGTTAACTCGAATCTCCACTAATACTGAAATTAACATAATGAGCCATTAATTTGGTTTCGGAAAAATCACTCTTTCTCTCTCTTAAATTTGCTCCCTATAGTCTTAAAAATTCATCAATTTAGTCACAATGATTTCTTTATTAATGTATAGGAACTATTTTGAATTATTTTAATTCTCACGTAATTAACACTATTTAAAATAAATTATCTAAATAACACAATTTTTACTTTGATTTCCTAATTAGAATCATTCATTATAGTTAGGATATCTTTTATTTATTCTTTTTTATTTTTAACATTTTTTATTTACGTCATTTTCATTTTAATTATCATTACTTTTAATTTTACGTTTCAAAAATTATAATTTATATATTTAATTTTTATTAAACCAAATAATATATTTATGCACTTGTTTTCTTTATCATTATATATATATATATATATATATATATACACACACACACACACATATATATATATATATATATATTAACACTAAATAAATTAACTTTAATTAAAAATTTTAAAGAATTTAATTAATATTTATTTTTAGAAAATATTTCAACAATTTTATTTCATTTTAATTTAAAACAATTAATAATCATAACTTTAGTTTTATATAAATTTAAGAAGAATAAATGACTCTCCCCTTACTATATTTTTATTCACCTTCCTCTATGGTACAAATTAAAAATAAACCTTCCAAATTTTAATTCTATTTTTAATAAAGTTTTTTTACTGAAAAATATTTTTCCTTTTATTTTATCTATTTTTAAATCTATAAAATAAACTATCTATATTTTTATTTAAGATTTACAACTGTATCTTCTAAAAGAATTTCATTTTTTTTATTTACTGATAACAATAAACATCCATTAAACTTTAATATATTTTTTTAAACTAATTTATATTCAACCTTATATAATTCATTATTTTTTTCTCATAAATCATTCAATTTTTCCCCAATTTTTAATTATTATTAGCAGTGTAAAATAATTTCATATCATTATCAAATAGTAGCAGTGTAAAATAATTTCATATCATTATCAAATAAAAGTTATTATACATAACAATTTTGTTGATTTTATACTAATTATTTAATACTGATTTTTTATTGACAAGAAACAGTGTATAGTAATTAAATTACTGATTGGTTGATTTATTATTATTATTATAATAAAAAGTTATTAGAATAAATCTAAACCCTAAACCAAACAGAAGAAATATTGAGACCCGAGTAACGTAAATAACAAGTCAAGCAGCAAGAATTGAAACGGTAGAAAATGGAAAAAGATGTAAGTAAGAGGGGCAAAAGTGGAATAGAGCTCGTGAACAAAAACACCTTAAACCCCTCTTCTATACTTTTCTAACACCCTAACTCTTACATTACAAATCTTTTTGTTTATTCTTCTTCCTATTCGCTCTCCGTCTTCCTCGCCCGCATAAGTAAGCTCAATCACGCTCTCTCCTTTCAACCATTAACCGAATTCCTTCTGGCCATGCAATAAACAAAAAAAGAAGATCTAAGGATTTCGAAGTCAGTTATATTTGTAAAAGAACAAAATATTCATTCATTTGATCGTTTCTTCGATCTTTGTTTCTCACTTTCTACTGTGGCGTTTCGGAAATGGCGTCGCGAGCGATTCTCAGAAGGAGGAAGACTTTCCTCCGTTCATACGTCAATGACGGTTTTCCTTCTTCGACTTCGTCTTTTCGTTATCTGCAACATGCTGTAGCTACGACGACTCCTCCGGTTCCTTGTAAGCACGGAACGACGCCGTATGGAGACTTGTGCAATCGATTTGGATTAGGAAAATTCGCGAGTGCGGTTCCGCGTGACAGTTTTTCGGGATTCAATTCGCCTATAGGTGTGCGGTGGTTGACGCAGTCGGCGGCGGCGAAGAATCATGAGCAGGAGGAGAATGATGAGGCGGTGGCGAAGAAGCGGAAAGAAGCGTCTCCTGAGGAGTGTGATCAGGCTGTTGAAGGCTTGACCACTGCGAAGGCCAAAGCCATGGCGAAGCGGTCGCAAGAGTCGCAGAAGGAAGTGCAAAGCGTTTTGCGGAGAGTGTGGACTGCTTTTTTGGGAATCGGTCCTGCGTTGCGAGCCGTGGCATCTATGAGTAGGTCCGCAGTTATTGCTCATTAAACTACACGAATTTGGATTTACTGTTGAGGATTACGTTTAATTTGAAATTTTAGATTGAAGTTACGGTTGTGTTTCGAGTATGGAAATTGCAGCTGAGGTTTTGAAATTATTGTATTGTGGCGGCGATTGCTGATGTGGATTGAAATTTGAAACAGTGATATGTTTGTTTTTTAATGGTTGGTAATTTGGTGTTTAGGTTTTGTAGTACTTCCATTTGGTGTTTAAAATTGTATTTGATTTTAAGTTGAAGGTATGGTTGTGTTTAGAGTAAAGAAATTGGCGCTGAGACTTTTGAAATTCTAGTGTTGTGCTGTAATTGCTGTTGCAGAAAGAAATATGAAACAGTGAAATGTTTGTTCGTTAATTGATGGCGAGTTGGTGTTTAGGTTTTGCTAATTTTTGCATTTACTTTTGAGAATTGCATTTGGTTTTAAATTGAGCTTATATTGAGCTTATGCTTGTGTTTTGAGTGTAAAATTTTTAGCCAACGCTTCGGAATTTGTTAGATTGAAATTTGAAATAGTGAAATGTTTATTCTTTAATGGTTTCGCGTTTTGGTTTGCTGATTGTTGCTGCTACAGGGAGGACTGGGCAAAAAAACTGGTTCACTGGAAAGGGGAATTTGTATCAACGTTACAGCATTATTGGTTGGGTTCTAAGCTGCTTTGGGCTGATGTGAGGATCAGTTCCAGGTTGTTGTTGAAGCTTGCTGGTGGGAAGAGTCTGTCCAGAAGGGAGCGGCAGCAACTGACACGGACTACTGCCGATATCTTTAGGCTAGTTCCTTTTGCAGTTTTCGTTATTGTTCCCTTTATGGAATTCCTCCTGCCTGTGTTTCTAAAGTTATTCCCTAACATGTTGCCCTCAACATTTCAAGACAAGATGAAAGAACAGGTAATAAATTATCAAGAATTTTTAGGACGTATGCTGTTAGTCCATCATTTTATTTTATTTTAAAAAGCTATCAAATTAGAGAGAATATCTTTTAGAAATAAAAAAAACTATTGTTCCCTTTCTATTCCAGAACCAAACTTCCAAAACACCTTAAAATCAGCATCTCTGGTTACAAATTATATATGAGCTAATCCTAGTACATGTTCTATGTTTTCTGGTGGCTGCTGGTAACAAATACTGATGATCCTGATTAGAAACCATTTTTCTGTCTCTCTATTTGGAGTGTGTGTGCATTTATTTTCCAAATTCAGTTAGCGTGAACGTGTGGGATTTGATTGCCCACAGTAGGTTGTTTGTGTGACTCGGTTGCGCAATGTGTAGGAAGCATTGAAAAGGAGACTCAAGGCAAGAATAGAGTATGCAAGGTTCCTTCAGGATACAGTCAAAGAAATGGCAAAAGAAGTTCAGAACTCCCGAAGTGGAGAACTAAAGAAAACAGCTGAAGATCTTGATGAATTTTTAAACATGGTTAAAAATTTAGTTCAAGCAATTGTTTTTGTATCTTTCTTGCTGAAGTTTTTTCCTTGGTTAGTCATTTGTACCCTTTATTTCCTTTCTACAGATTAGAAGAGGTGCAACTGTCTCTAATGAGGAAATTTTGGGCTTTGCTAAGTTGTTTAACGATGAACTTACTCTAGATAATATAAGCAGGTCGGTCTCCTGACCCTGTTTGACTTCAACATGCTGTTTTTCTCAGTTGTGAGGTGGTATCATGACTTCCATTCTCTCTTTACTGCTTGTAGGCCACGATTAGTCAATATGTGCAAGTACATGGGAATCAGCCCTTTTGGCACTGATGCATACTTGCGCTATATGCTAAGAAAACATTTAAGAAGGTAAGATGCATTTTATCATGCAAGTTTACTGTTTGACACTATTAATTGCAACTTGGGGTTTTATCTTTCTGTATCACATTTTGGAAAAATAAAAAAAATTCTAATTGTAAAAGATACCTTGTTATTAGAAATGATTACCTCCCCTTACTATCATTAGGGTAAAAAATAAGATAACAAATAATCTTATGCATATTAATTATTTAAATATAAGTACAAAAAGCCTGAATACAATAAAAGTATTCCTGTATGTTGTGGCTACAACGACTATCCCAACCAAAGCCTTGCTTGACTGACAGGTTTGACTTCATGAATCAAATAATGTCATTGGGCTCAATCAAAGATCAAATTCTTCATCAATCCATTGATGCTACCTTTGGTACTCAATTGGGTTGGACTAATGTTTGGATTGGAGTTTATTGCTCTGTTAACATTTGAAAACTGGTATCATCATGCATGATTAATCATTTAAATTATTAAAAGAATTGTTTTTTTCAATTTATTTTAGATTGAATTGTTTAGAGAGGAAACTTATATAGAAAAAAAGAGAGTAGAGGAACTATTTCCTTTCCTCATCATTTTGGTCTGAACGATTTACAAGCCATCTATCAAAAGCTTTTGATCTGTAAGGAAATGGATTTAAGACCTCAGGCTTGATCTCCACAAAACTACCACTATGGCCCTAAATATTTGGTACAAATCTCGGTTTGGAGGTAGTTAAGATAACTCTTCAAACTGCTATTATCTGCTGCTGCATCCATTTTCTGGTGTTATGACTATAATAGTTTAATTAGCATCATTAGAAACAACAACCCTGAAATATAGTTTTCTTTTTCACCTTTTCTTAAATTTACCATTTAACTCAACATACCTAGTAACTGTGTTACTTGCAACATGTGCCCTTTTTAGGATTAAGGAAGATGATAAGTTGATTCAAGCAGAAGGTGTGGATTCTCTTTCAGAAGCTGAACTTCGGGAAGATTGTAGAGAGCGAGGCATGCTTGGGTTGTTTTCTGTTGAAGAAATGCGCCAACAGGTTATGTTGGGCATAATTCATGAATATTTGTTCTATTTGAGTACTGGATCTTGATGAGGATATTAAAACGTCAGTTTTCTTTAATATCATGTTACCTTGGTGTTTCTATTCTAAAATTTGCGAGCCTGTCTTTACAGCTTCGAGATTGGCTCGACTTATCTCTGAATCACTCTGTGCCATCATCCCTTTTGATACTTTCAAGGTAATCTACTAATGCTTCCTCCCATGGCAGGGTTAAATTATACGTTAAAGAATAAACCTGTTTGATATGCATTTGGAAATCTCGATATGATTTATAGGTCATTCACTGTGTCTGGGAAATTGAAACCAGAAGAAGCTGTACAGGCTACACTTTCTTCTCTTCCCGATGAGGTTGTGGATACTATACAGGTTACATCTTTACCCTCTGGGGATTCTGTCTCAGAGAGGAGGAGGAAACTGGAGTTCCTTGAAATGCAAGAAGAACTTATTAAGGTAAAATATGGAAACGCATTGCTCTTGATACTTGTCCTGTTTGAAGGTATCTTTGTTGCATTAGGATGATATGGTCAAATTTATTCTGTTTATAGTGTTTGCTATTTTCTCTGGTTCATATGAGAAGAATGAAGAATCCACTAAAAAGTACTAAATGACCAGTGACCAAAAAGGAATCATTTCAGTGTTTTTTTTGCAGAATTCATTTTTAGTCTGATCAGTCAGTTTAACAAAATAAAATATTGGGTGTTGATATGCTAGAATTCACCATATAGTTCATTTTCTAGGTTTAAATAACTATTGCTGAAAATTAAGTAATTTTCATTTGATCAGTGATTCCATGTTTCCAAAAGTGCAATACTTAACAGTATTACAAATAAAATGCAGGAGGAGGAGGAGAGACAAGAGGTGGTGCAAGCAAGGATGGAGAGTAGTTCTAGTCAAGACGATAAGGCCCTGAAAGAGATGAATATTTCTACAGCAAAAGAGGCTCACCAACTCGCCAGAGACAGAGCAGTGGAAAACAAAGAGCAGCTGTGTGAAATTAGTCGTGCATTAGCAGTTTTAGCTTCCGCATCGGTGAGAATTTGATGTCTAAAATATTCACTTCCTCCGATTTGGTGAATTGCTTTTTGATTCTGCACAATGTATACTAAAATAATATGCAAGCAGTTTAACGTGTGGTTATATCTGTTGGCAGTCTGTAAGTACAGAGCGTGAAGATTTTCTTAGGCTGGTTAATAAAGAGGTATATTTGAACTTTCTGTATTTATCATTTTCTTTACATCCTCTGTAGATTGCCTTGAATATATTTTTTGGGTATGCTGAAAGTTTTGATGCACTATATAATATCATTTGCAATTTGTTGTTCATGGAATCACATTAACAGATGTTTCCACCTTTTTAAGCTCCATGTCTCTTCCTTTTGGTCTAAAACGAGAAAGATGGAGTGATAATATCTATCAATGAAGGCACAGGAAAAAAGAGTAGTATGTGTCTGTATAATGAATAACTTTCTATAAGATGAGTTTTCACTAAAATCTTACATTTGATTGAAGTATGTATCATACTCTTAAAATTTTATATTTGTCTAAGAACATTTTAGACTCCATCGAAACATTAAATTCATATTCAATATGATTTGCAAATAAGTAAAACATTAACCTTTATGACATATTTTTAAAAATTTCGATTGGCTTTGAAAAGTATGCAGAATAATTTGTGATATTTCAAGTAGTAATTTTTTCTTGTAAGAAGTTCTCATGTTGTGCAACTGTATTGTATCAATATTTTTTTGGTGTTAGTGGCAAACCTAGACAATTTTTGGTAGCTGGCATAGTCAAAGACAATAACAAACACAAGAAATTAATCTTAAAATTTTATTTACATAGAAAAATACAACAATATTACCTATATAAAATTTCATATGTTATAAATTAATACTATAATACTACTATTATCAAATGTTTCTCTCTCTCTATTATCAATGTATTCAAGCAATATTCTACAAATAATTCTTCTGAAACTGTCAAAAGGTCGCATTTTTGACAATAGTGATAGTGAGGGTGAATTATGTACCTTATAATGTGCATTGCATTTGAATTTGTCTTTGTATTGTGACACTGTAAATTGATCGCCACTCTGTGTACGCCTGCCATATTTAATCCGTTACCCATCCTTATCATTGGCTGTTTTGTGTGTCCAGATAGAACTCTATAATAGCATGGTGAAGAAGGAGGGTTCAGATGGTAAAGATGCCTTTAAGGCATATAAAGCTGCCCGAGAGGAACATGACCATGCTGCTGAGTCTGGTGAAGGGGATAAGGTGTCATCAGCACTCATTGAGAGAGTACGACCCACATCTTTCATCTATTATTAGGGAAAAACTAGAAACTAATTTTACATTTTAATCTGTAACTATTTAAAATTTGTCAGGTTGATGCTATGCTTCAAAATCTCGAGAAGGAAATCGATGATGTGGATGCTAAAATTGGTGACCGTTGGAGGCTGCTCGACAGGTATGCACTTGCTTCAACATTGTTTTTCGGGAAGGGGGTGGGGGTTATGCTAATGTGTAGGCTAAGTGGCCTGGCTGAGATGGTTCCTATGATCAAGTAGTAAAGGGACATGGTGCCTTCTTTGAGCTAAGGCTCTTCAACATTGTGTTTATATTGGTCATGCTTTGTTAATCTTATCAGATTTTGATAACGTGAAATATGTGCATTTGCATAAATTCAGTTTAGTGGAAGTTGAACTGTCAATCTGCGATTACCACTGCATTATTGAATATACTGCTTCAAGTTTGCTGAACAGGAATAATTTGACGTAGTTGCTTTGAGGCTAGTAGCGCACTCTTTAACACACTCTACTATTGGTTAAAATTGATTGGAAACGGTAAAATCATGAGTAGATCTCATTAAATAAAAAGTGAGACTGGCAAATGTTTGTAGTTTCCATTAAATTTCAACAAATAATAAAAAATGTGTTCAAAAGAGTGTGGTACTAGCATCTTTCTAGTTGCTAGATCACATTTCGCTATTGGATGGGATTCTTCCTAGGTCCTATTGTCATGGAATGTTCTCTTTTGTTATTGGAATCTTAAAAAAGAAGGAGATAGACTGATAGATTAAGCCACAGAATGTGATCACTGTTTGATGGCGATTTGAAGCAAGCTATTTGTAATTGGGTGAAAAAAGGGGGTTCTTTCTAGGGATTGAACCTGGAAGTGTAGCAGCAAGAATAAGCATCTTATTGCATATACAGCCTCAATACATAGAACTTATTAAGAATTCAAAGACTTGTCACCAAAGATACCGTACCTATCTTTCTCCCGCTCTTTCTATTTGAATATAACTGCCAAGTGAGGCTGTTCTCAATTTCGATTAAGGCTTTTCACAATTGATCAATTTCTCTGATGGCACTATTTGGTTGTGCTTTATAATCTATGAAGTATTTGTGTTATATTACAATTTAATTTGTGTTGTATTACAAGAGAAAGATGTGAATACATTTTCATTATATTCTAGATGATAACGATTATAATATGCTGGCATTTGAATGCAAGAGGTATAGTTGTCTGAACTCATTTTCCAAGTTGAAAGCTTAACAATCAACTCCAATTGGGAAGAATACATTTCCACATTTGTTTTAGAAGTTAACTCATGTTTGGGATGTCAGCGTGTGATTATTATTTCACAAGATAAATTTGATCGATCATGATTTTCTTATTTCCTACCTATGCAAATTTTGTACTTTATTAGGACAATCTACGTTTGTAATAACTTCTGTGCATATATTAAGAATTGTTTTGGGCCTTTTTGCAGAGATTATGATGGGAAAGTAACTCCTGAGGAGGTAGCCTCTGCTGCAATGTACTTAAAGGATACATTGGGCAAGGAGGGTATCCAAGAACTTGTCAGTAATCTTTCCAAAGATAGAGGTCTGTGATTTCTATCCCATGCATAAATCTAATACTTTTCCTAATGTTATCAAGTCTTCATTTTGTTTGCTCTGTAGTGTATTTGAAAATAGTTTTGTTTCTTTATGCGCATAAAATTAATTCTAGTGAAATATTCTTGGAATTTCACCTTGGAGCAATAGGTGACAGAACAGTATCGCAGATAGATCAACCAGAAGTTTGCTCTGAATTTTAGCGGGATTGTTAGCCATTAAAGTATTATTCAGTAGGTTATAAAACTTTTAAAATGACTGCTTTTTAGATGTTACTAAACAAGTATTTGCCACTTCTTAAATCTTGTGTTACCTTTTTCATTTTAAAGTATGTGCCTATTCAAATTGTTCTCCAATTAATTGGTTTACCCTGCCAAGTTATCAACTTTGTAAACAATTTCATCAAGGACTGTTTTATATGAATGTCCATGAACTGAAATGGGAGCAAATTGTATATTAATTATTTTTTTGAATAAAGTATATTAGCAACATTGTTTTGTCAATTTCCTTTGGGTTTGTGTTCCTGAGCACGTTGGACTAAGAAATTTATCTGTTTTGAAGTTATGGGACTATAATATACTTAGTGACGATATTTATCAAACTTCCTATTTATTACGAAAATCAGTTCATGAATACTGTAATTACTGATATAATTTTTTGTCGCTACAGATGGGAAAATACTTGTTGAGGACATTGTTAAGTTGGGCAGTTGGAGGGAAGATGGTAATGCACCTGAAGACGGGACCAGGGAGAGTGTATGATCCTTCATTTGACTTCCAGATGCATCTTATTTGAGTTCCATGCGACAAAGAATGTTGCGCAAATAGACTCTAGGCCATTCGAATTCTTCAGCCATTGATTTTGTATTAATAAGTAGTTCAGTTGTAGCAGGCAGATTAAAAGGAAGTGTGTGCAAGCTCTGTAAATTTGTGCCAGCTGAGCACACATACACTTATACTTTGATTTACACATGATACGACACTTAGGCTTTCTTGGCTATTGGGATGCATAACTGTACTAAAAGTATATTACTTCGTCAAATATAAATGGAACACAATTATATTAACATAATTTTTTAGTTTATAGCTTAAGCAGACATAACTGTACTTAAAACAATTTATTAAATGAAAACTGAATCCTCAAGTATGTGGAAAGAAATAAAAAACTCATTTATGTATCAAAACCTTATTCTTTTAGGTATGGTTAATTACATGGATTGCATGATCTAACTGCCAATTCAACTTTGTTAAGTCCAAATCCTTAGAAATATTTAATTTGAGATCTATCAACAACTGTCTCAATATCTTTGTTTTGACAATATGCAATTGGCTTATTCAACTAGTGCTTTAGATACTGTGCCTAATGCATCTTAATTGTTTACTTTATCCTGTTTGTATCTTGTGCAAGGCATTTCCACTAATTTCTATCCTTTTTGGATTTTTACTTTCAGGTATCTAAACTTCGAAACCTGTAGAATGACATCTTCTCTAATCTTAGATTTCAATACCTTGTCTTTTTTCTTTCTAAAATTGCAATATGTATGCTTTAACTAATTCCTACGAAAGTAAAAATTCTATTTTCAAATTTTGCCTTCAAAGAGAGTTTGAAGTTAATTCCTCTGTTTTCATTATTTAGTTAAAATCATACTATCTATTAAAAACATGCAATCTGTCTTGAATTAAAAAAAATATCATCTATAAAAGACATGTAATTAGACATAGCTTTTTTGTATTTTTTTTTATTTTTTTTTGTAAACAACTAAAACTAGACTTAAAAGAAGCACATTCACGAGTGGAGTTAGTTTATCATCAGACGTGTTGGACAGTGAGCATGCATGCACCGTTGATTTCTTTGGAGAAATAATTTTCTTTTTTACTAGTTAATTAATTGCTTTTAACACTTTTGAACTGTGTTAAAATTTTTTAATTTATGACTTTGAAAAAACTATGGTATGACAATTAGAATCTCCTTTTTCTTTGAAGGATATTACTTAACACACCCATTAACAAGTTTCTTTTTAATTATCGTAATACTTCCTTGTGCAATCGTTCAGATTTTTTTATTATGTTGCCACAGTGCATAAATACATAAATGTGACAAAATATTGGTTGAATTCCCCATTTTAGACCGTGAAAGTTTTTGTTTTTTTTTTAATTAGTTACGCAGAACTAAGTGTGACAGTGTAATGTGACAATGCATGTAGTTTAGATGTATAGAAAGAGGTTTTAACTGTGACAATTGGTTTGTCAAAGTATAGTTTTGAGATGTATTAAATGTGTTGTGAAATTGGGTTGGCAAATAAATGTAAATTTTCTAAATTGTTTTTTACTAAAAAAATGAATACTGTTTAATATAAAGTCTTACTCTGTCTTCTTTTTCATGCAAATCAAATTAATTTTTTTTTCTTTTCTCTCATCTTTATCAAATATTTTAACTACAATTCTTATTTTTTTTTTTTCACATCCTGTGTTGTAATAGCTGACAGAGTTAGTATTTATCACGATCAACATTCAAATAACATTAAGTGCTTTCTTGTTGTAAAAATCTTTTGATTATTTTTTTTCTATATTCTGTTAGAGATCTATCTTGATTGATTAGTTAGGAAAAATTATTATTTTAATTAATTTAGTTTTTGTCTGAAGCTTTCTCTTTGTGTTAATATCTAGAATTTTGGACTTTTTCCAACTTTTTGTGATCTTTATAGTTAAAGTTCTTTTAAAGTAAGATATCTTTAATAATATATTAATATTGAAATTGAAAGAATTTGGTAAGAGTATTAAGATAGTATGTATGGAATTCAGTTAATATAGAAATGTTATATTGTACCTTATATAATAATTTTTAGTTAGAAATATTAAAGTATGAGTGTAGATTATTGGATAGTTGTAAGTGAGCACCTTAAAACTTTTAGAAAAAATGTTGAAAATGATTCTTGGTGGATTTTTGGTATGATTGGAATTTTCTGCATAATTGTTATTTTTTTATATTTTTTAAGTGATATTTTTTCTCTTGAAAAAAAAAATATGAATGAGTCAAGTTTTCATCATTTGTAATGTTAACAGAGCAGAAAATTGCATTTATTCTTAAATTAATTTCTGGTCAAATAAGAATACATTCTTCAAAAAAAATATTGTTTGACTTAAATTTTTATGTCTTAATTAAATGTTTAGAGTATAAATGATTTATGATGATCATGTTAAAATGTTAATAAATGATGTGATTGGTTAAAATATATCCAATGAAATTTTACAAATCTAAAATGATATGTAAACTTTTTTTTAATGTATGTATTAATTAGTGAAACTTATATATAAATATATACTGACTTTATTGAATGTTTAAATCATATAGATTAAAATTTTAGGTGGTGAGAAGTTGAGAGAGTTTATTTTACATTTTTAACATCATTAGTACTAGATATTGAATGTTATAAATTTACTTATATTACATGAAATTTAAGTTTGAATATATACTTAGATATTCTGGTGAGAAGACTTAATACAAGTATTTTGAAAAATATAAAAAAATATCCGTTAATAAATATAATTTATTATATAGACCTATGTGTGATATAATTTACATACATGTATGTATATATTTGATGAATGAATCTCGGATAGAATGACTATAATTTTGTAATGTATGTATATATTTGATGAATGACTATAATTTTGTAGTTGTTATAAACTTAAATGTATTTTTTAATTACATTAATGTCTTTATTTTATTATATTTGTGTTTGTGTTTGAAATGTAAATTTAGTGCTAATATGCTTAATATAAGAGTACATGTTTTTGTACTTTGAGGAGTTAAGCTTGTAAGCTAAATATTACTTTATAAAAATTGAGTTTTTTTTTTTGTTATTCATTCAATATATATTTAAAATTTATTTTAATTAATGATACTTTTTTATGAACCTTATATATAATAAAATAGTACAAATTGATAATACATATAATAAATAAAATTTATAGTATGTCGAGTGTTACGTTTAAATCAATCAATTTTACATCCTTTGGGTCAAACCAAAAATTTAAAAACATGTTTTAAAAACATTTAATGTAATAGTAGTTATTTTATACTATGCAATTATTTAGACATGACAAACGAAAAATATAAAAATAAAACAGCATGAGTAAATTTATTTAAAGCTAATATTTTATTGTGAGAGACGAAGAACTTTAGTACACGTGATTATATTATATTTAAATATACAACACTAAAACATTATACACGCTTTTTTTAATAGATTATGTGATCATTAAATATTTTTTTATTTTCACCGTCTTTATATTATTTATGACTCAAATATATAATTCTTACACATTGAAATGAGAATTATTCTCACTTAATAAGAGCATATCAAGCGAAAAATTATACTGAAATTATTAGCTAATCAGTAATTAATTAAGCAAAGACATACTAGTGATCCATTTATACATATGGCATATATTTGGTTCTAATATCGAAATATTAAATGAGTGAATTTTAATAGTCAATTTTTATGATTTTATAATTTTTATTTGCTTTCATATATTTGATTTTGGAAGGCCATAATTGAAGTTACAAAATATTATAATATTTGTAGACCATAATGTGACAGGAGATGTTGAGAGTTTGTAAGTTTAAATTAGATTTATAATAAAAAATTAGACTTATAACATGGTTTTACAAAAATTGATTAGATTCTTAATTAAGATTTTGTAAGATCATAATTGTTTTTACTTATGAACTTTTAAGATGATATCATTACCATCAATTATTGAAATATTGTTTATCTTAAAATTTTAAATTTTATTATGATTCTATTCTTAAATAATGTCTCAAAAGAAGCGCACTTTAATCTTAACTCTTAGATTATTGATATATCAGAATAATAATTAAAAAACAATAATTAAAAAGTGAGATCATATAATGTCCCATACATAATATGCCATATCAACTAATAAAAATAAGAAAAATAGAAGTATGAAACAATTGAATTCCAAAGACAACACAATCAATATTAGAGAAAAGAAAAATAGAAGTATGATACAATTGAATTCTAAAGACAACACAATCAATATTATTAATTGAAAGTTTAGGATTTTTTCAGATAATTTATGAATTCATTGATGTTGTTGTCTGAAGTGCCACCCTGACTCACTGCTTCTAGAGCCAAATCCTTCCATTTCTTAGCATTGATCCTCATTTCTCTTCCATGATCGTTTTCCATAACTACCCTGATGCAATTCTCAATCTCTTCTCCTGTCACAATCCCATTTTCATTTTCCTTCAATCTGATTCCCACTTTCCACACATCCTCAATAAATTTTGCATTGGTGGGTTGATCAGTCCACTGTGGCAGTGCAACCATTGGCACTCCCAAGCACAGTGCTTCAAGAGTTGAATTCCATCCACAGTGTGTGAGAAAGCAACCAACAGCTTGGTT
>Ga0099824_1003794_pt1 | contig 21964 bp, 9 predicted proteins | sample SiratrowhiteBW_FD_76837 | JGI IMG/M metagenome (GOLD analysis project Ga0099824, IMG submission 76837) | Root nodule microbial communities of legume samples collected from California, USA - Siratro white BW | ecosystem: Host-associated > Plants > Roots > Nodule | place: USA: California... | reverse complement strand
ACCACCGAACAGTGGCTTTGATTGCCTTATTACAAGACACGGAAGTGGCAACACTATCAACATTTCAGACACTGTTGCAGTTTATCTCAGGGTCAACACAAACAAAGTCAAATAGCTGGCTTTCAATTTCAAAGCTAATTCAGCCAAAAAGAGTGAGTTGCTCGGAAGTGGCAGATGAAAGTGAATTTGCCCAAGTGGATGCAGCATTGCAGTCCTTTGCTTTTGCCAAGACATGCAAATTTGAAGAAACAATCAATCTGCAAAGGCACTTGGAGAAAATGGAGTCGTGCATTCAAGACTTTGAAGAAGGACTCGAGTTTCTGTTTAGGCGACTGATCAAAATCAGAGTCTCCCTTCTTAATGTCCTTAACCACTAGTCCCACATAGCTGGGACTGAATTTTTGTACTGATCGACGTAGATAGATTTGTACATGCAAATCATAGATGTATATGTCTAGTGATATAATGAAGTGAAAATCTTTGTGAAATTTTATTATCTCACCATACAGTTTCTAAAATATTCTAAATCCAGCAAGTAATCAACTTTAGCATTGTTAAAGTAAATAAAATTTTGACAACAACTCCATTAACTCACATTTAGAAATAATATAATTATTATGAAAATAATTTTTTTATATTTATAAAAAAATAAAATATTAATTATCAAGTAGATATAAAAATTTATTGGTTGTATAAATATTTCTTAAAATGTTTTAAACAGCAGAACAGCTATTGGACAAAATGTACTATTCTGTCTGACCTAAAGCGGTATTTTAATTTAAAATTGAAAATAATTGAAAGTTACCCAGTACTACCTTTTACTCCAGCCAATGTGTGTTACCTTACCTCAACAGACAATCCTGCTGAAAAGCATTATACACGTGCTAGGCAATAAAATCATGTCCCATCCTAAAATTGTCATGCTGGGATTTAATTCAGCCAATAGTTTAATTTCATTTAAAATATATTATATATTATGTTACACACTTTCAAAATTAAACTTTTGCTCTGCCTAAATACTTTTAGTTTTATTTGCTTTATAAAAATTTTCTCTTCACTGTCTCCACAAGAAAAGTGGTGTTAGGGTTAGTTATAGATTTTTTAGGTCCACTATTTTTTGAGTTTAATTAATTGATTTCATTATTCTTAATGTTTTTTATGAATCCATTTTTTTTAATCAATTAATTTCTTACAACGAAACCGATTAAATGACTAATTGAAAATTTTAAAGAACGACAATGACCATGAAAAAAAATTGAATAATTATTGTTTTAGAGGAAGATAGAGTAATAAATTTAGGGGATTCAAGGTGAAAAAAGTGCATCTTTGGGGCTTTTCTTACTTCTTAATATTCTTCAAAGTGTTTTTCTTTTTTATCGTTTATCTTTTGAATTGTGATTCAATATATTGGATTTGAAATTGCTTGAACTATGATATAAGATTTTCATAATTGCGCTTGCCCAAAAATACGTGTTTACACTCACCACCTCACAATTTCGACAATTAAAATATTATAATAATAATATTTTGGGTTCAAAAAATGTAAAAAATAATATATTTACATAATTAAATTTTTAATGCATCATAACTTAATTATTTTTAATTGAATTTTTATTAAAAGATTTCATTTTAATAAATTTTAAAATATTTTTTATTTTTATTTAAATATTTTATCATTTTAAATGGGATGACATCATCACTATATTTTTTTTTTCTAACTTACCGATCAACACAGTCCCTTTTCAATTTCCTTCAACTCATTCTTTCTTTAAAAAAATTAATTGAAGAGATTGGAGATGAAAGATGTGAGCTGATCAGCGAATTTGAAATAGAACAATGAAACATGTTATTCTATTGATAATAAACTCAAGTAGATAAAAATATAAAATATTTTAAAAACTTATTAAAATAATTTTTTTAATAAAAATCAATTAAAAACACCTAATTTTATTAGTTATAAAACTTAATCAAACAAAAATTATTTATATTAGACAAAAGAAAGGACTAGCTAAGAAAAATAAAATTACAAAAACTAGTTTCCTTTGTTTTATTAATTGATTTAATTTTACATTATTTAATTTTCATATTGAAAATATTTAAATATACTTTTAATGCTGAAAACATTACATTTATAAAGACAATTATCTATCTACATATTTTCTTATTATAACTACGAGTATTATTTACTTTTAATTGTTACATAAGCATAATTTTCTTTGAAAAGACAGAAAAATATGTTGAACTCCATTGTAATTTTTTTAACGCCATTCAAATATTGTACAATAAAAAATATAGTTCATATTTTGTTGAAACTAATTAAAAAATTATAAGTAAGAATCCTTGATTAAAGAACTATTTTTTCGAGAGGATGGAAATGGTGAAGATATATTACAATTAGACCATTATTTAGTTTAAATAATTGGTGAGATAATCATCCTTATTTGGTTCACAAGAAAAAAGATGAATATATAATTTAATTTATAACATTCTTTAGTATTTTAGATGTGATAGGATAATATTATATTGTCATTCTTCATATTTTATCATTATATTCTTTATATGAGAGGATACACGTTATATAATTTTTTCATATAAATATTATAATATTAAAATTTAATATTTTACTATTAATATATATTTTCTTTTAAAAAGTGAATCATAATATTAATTTTAAAAATGTTGTCTAGGTTGTTTATGATTTTAGGAAAAAGTAACTCCATAAACAAAGCGTAAAGATTCACTTACTAATAACTTTTTATTTTAGATTAATTATATTAATTAGGTGATAAATACATTATAATTCTTTCTCACGAAACCAATAAAATATCATTAGTGAAATGTATAATGGAATTTGTGCTTGCATAATTATATACCATTTTTAATTATCATAAGATATTCTTTGAAGCTTCCAGTTTTGGGGTGATGAGGTCAGTTTTAAACTCAATTATTGGTTTTATGTCAATCTGATGAGTGTTTTAATATGTTACCCACTTCATCCTTTGGATGGAAAACAGTTATGAAGGTACATTATTATTATTTTTTAAATATCAACTATAATTTTAAAATCTTATATAAATTTTTATAATATAAAAAGCAGTTACACGAATTGATATAATTTTTTTATAATTTCCATAGTTTGTAAATAAATGTAAATAAAAAATTAATTTTTGGAAAATCTATTTTAATTTTAACAAAATATTGTCATAATAAACATAATTGATATTATATTATAGTATTTCTCTATTAGTTTGTTATCATGTATTAATGGGATGAGATAATAGTTAACAAGTCTTAAATAAACATTCTTTTTAGTCTCAAATATAAACAAAATAAAATTACCAGTATGAATGCTTTATTTATTTTAATAAAAAATATATAAAAGTTTATATTTATTATAAAAAAATCTAAAATAATAATAGAAGGTAAGTTACTATATTAATCTATTGTTGAATTACAAAGAAACTAAGTTTATAGATTATTCTCTTTAAGTGCGTGAAACTTTAACCTCAATGTTTTTATTTAATTACAAATTTATTTTAAAGTACTTTTTATTGATACCTTTTATAATATAAAATAGTTTAACCAAATTGCTTCTACACCAGTTGTCTAAAGTATATCAGTGATCTTATCAGCAATTACGTGTTATGTTTTTCAATTATAAATTTTAGAGTAAATTATATCAGTATGTTAAACTTCATATTATGTCTTAAATTCAACACAAGTTTCTATTTATTTTTAAAGCATTATATTATCAATAATGTTTACATTCTATTAGGTTTTAGAAATACTAAACTAACATTTCTACAAATAAGAGAAATCCTTATTATAATAATGAAAAGTATAACAAAATGTAAATGTAATTTTATAAAAGAAATCTCACATTTCATTCTAATTTATTCTAAACCTTTTAAGAAGGATTGCTCAATTAAAATACCATTCATAAATAATTGCAGTGAAAGATGGTGTTTATCAAATATGTGAACATAAAAAAAAAGTATAGTTATTATTAAGGAGCTGCAGGTGTTAAATAATAGTCAAATCTAGTATAAATACTTCATTTAACATAAAAATAAGTTAATTAATTTAATTCAATATTATTTTGAATACATAGTTAATTTCTGAACGTGATATTAAACCTTCATATCCCTCTCTGCCTAGTCGATTTTGGTTGCTACATCATTCTAATATTTTTATTTACTTTTAACTCTATTATCGACTTATACTTTTTTATACTCGAATCTTTCATAAACCATTTATTAAATCATTTTAAACAAAGCATGATCACAAAACTAAAAATTTTAAATTGATTTTATATAAAAATTATTAAAATCCCACACATAATTATAATAAATAAACGAAAGTGACAATAAAAGAAAAAAAAAAAAACCTGTGAGTTATCTCAATCACTGTTCTATGTTTGTGTTAATCAATTGCTAGAAGACATGCCACATGAATGTTGTCACTTTGTAAGTTGTTTTTTCTTAACACGGACTATCAGAGTTTCGGTATCAGATTTTTGGTTTTATTCATATAAATAACTATAATTATAAAAAAACAATGAATTTAATCAAGGAGCATGCACAACACTTATTATATATAAATTTAATCTTAAAAATCCTTATTAATTTTTTAAAAAATAAGTTAAAATTATGAATATCAGAACTCTTTGTTAAATTTTTTAGCTAGTAGGGACAATATTTGAGAAATCAAATTCGATATTATTTAATATTTCCATTACAAAATTCAACGTTACAAATTTAATATTTCCATTACAAAATTCAACATTACAAAATGGTGGCCTAGTCAATTATAAAATCTATAATTAGTAATAAATAGAGAAATGATTATTTTTAAAATATTAAAAAAAATTGTGTTTTAGTATAAAATAAAATGATTGAAATCCGACCAAGAGTTGAGTGGTTCTGTCAATTGTCATGTCTGATAGATATTTTTCGATTCAACCACACCACATTCAACGGTGGAGATCGAGCCAAGCAAACCATGATGATTATTTCAGCACATGATCATGTATCATCCCAAATCCAACACTCACAGAAAAAGCAACCAACGGTGGAGACAGTGGGAGGGCTCATATTCACATGCATGCATCATGTATGCATGTATGTATGTGAATAACATCATGTGCTTGTTTGTTTTCGTAATTAACCCCATTCACCCATCATCACAAACCCTAATGCACCAATCCCTCTCACATGCATTGCTCTCCAAATCATGCAATGTGGGCCTCCAACTTCTGATTAACGGGCCTCATCTTCATCTCCATATTCTTTTGTTTGTATATGATTTTATTTCATCCCCTACAGTTATTAGTTAAATAATTTTTAAGTGCATTTTTTAATATGATTTTCACATTTATATGTAATTAGTGATTTTTGTGGTGTTGGTATTAAGCCTAATTAATGTTAATGAAGAACTTGGTGGACCACATGAGATGGGCCTACTGACAGATGGAATGGGCTTTGGGCCCCACTGAGTGTATGTGAACCGTCCGTGCAGCTGGCCTGTGACTCTGGGCTGCCACCTGATTCAACAGTTAATTATTTCATAAAATGACAATCACATGATTGAAAAAACCTTCTATACTTCTCCATCTCATGTTCTTCCAAATTCAAGATATTTGTTTGTTTTCCATCATTTTTTTTGTATCTCACGTGTATTTTTATTCTACAATATAAAATGTTTTCATTGTTTTCCACTCAATTATAAAATGTTTTGTAGTGAATATATATTATTTTTATTATAATTATTTGAAAAGCTAAAAAATTACAATAATGACATCTTTATTTATTGATAATATCACTATTTTACGCGATAGTGCGTTAAACTTAGTTAAATTGTTTATTATCTTATTTATTCAACATCAAGTTATCTAGATCATTTAACATATGAGTCGATTTAATCTATAACATTTTTTTTTACTTAACCACCAATTTTAACACATTTAAGTAACAAAAATGAGTTTTCACCCACTTAAAAAGTATGTATTATAGTAAATAACATTGAATGAAAGTAGTATTATAAATATGTTGATGTTGGATTTCCAATGAGATTTTATAAAATGACAATAAAACAAGTAAATAAGGTTTCTTTTATTAACATGTTTATGCCAGTTAAGTTTATATCATAATGAATTGAGTACAAGTAGGTTTAGACTGAAAAACAATCAAACTTGTTTTGTACTATATGTAATTCTTATTGAGTTAATACGATCCGAGAGTAAAAGTTGAATGAGAGAAAATGAAGGAGTTTGAGATGGTTTTCATTTGTAACTCTCATATGACATTTTCATAGAATTGGACTATGTGACAGCCTCTTCACATAGGAATCTGTATTCTTACAATAATTAGCTGGGATCTGGATTTCTCAACGTTTTTTAGCTATAAGTTAATCGGAATCATCAGAGAAATGGTCCATATTTCAGACTTAGGAGGCATCAAATGGATTTTTCTCACCTCATTCGGTCCACAAACAAGAGAGTTTCTCTAGTTCCACATCAATTGATTCTGCATGCACGGATCAAGACACTAACAATACCTGTTAATTATGAAACTTTATATTTTAAATTCATACATAACACAATACAAAACTTTTTTTTTCAAATATTACTTGTTAAACATAAACTAATTATATAGAATTAACTTTAGAAAAAAAAGTTAGTTGTTTTATTCATGAAGAGGAAGAAGAAGGATGAGTGAGAAATTGGTAACATGTGAAATAGGTGCATACCTCCAAGGGTGGGGAAAATATGTCAGGTTAGAGCAGGATCTCCTGGGTACATACTGGTGGCACATTGAAGCAAATTTCAACCGTAGAAATTTTAATTTTCTTTGATTTCATGCAGAGCAGTAGCCGTAATTGATGACATGTCCTTGTTGCTTAATGGCTATCCCACGTGGCACAGACACCTAGAAACTTGGACTAAGGGAATTGAGGGTGTTGGACTACAGCGGCAAGACAACATTAATTTATATATATGCTACCTTTTCTTCTATAGTTTGTTGAAATTAATAATAGTTATCAAACCATAAGATTTTTTTCTCTTGAGCCAATAAAGGCAACCTCTAGCTCCTTCACCTCCTCACCACTCGATCGCATTGACAAGTCTAATGATTGATTTTCAATAATCTCAAATATCAAAATCACTGTTATTGGTTCTCCAGATTTCCACTTTATTGCATGCTTCAAAATTCATTAATTTAATCGTCTTCACCTTCCTTAGTATCAAGGTAAGTTTTTCTTTTTTGTTATTTAATTAATTTTTAGTTTCTTTCTCTTGACCTTTATGTAATGCACACTTCAGAGAGTTTGTAACTGAGCATTTGATCCAGCAGTGAGTTGAGATCACTGCAATGGCTTCTACTTGTGTGACCGTGAAAGCCAATGCTCACTTCTCAAACTCAGAGAAGGGCCACCTTTTTCGTCAAGAAAGTAGCTTTATCGGAAAAAGACTCAAAGTTGGCCTGAACAACAGTGCCTTTGTGACGAATCAGTTGGCCAAATGTTCAAGAGCCCAGAAGAGGGTGAGTCATGGTGTTGCATCTGCTATTCTCACTTCAAACGATGCCAAAGAAACAGTGGTCAGTTGAATTTGGTTCTAGAATTCACCTTCTACTTCTTGGATCTTTTTCTTTGTTTGTGTAGTTGCATTTATATTTGGTGTGTTTTGAGTTTCAGTCCTTGCAAGTGCCTTCATTCCTGAGACGAAGGGTTGATCCTAAAAATGTTGTTTCCATCATACTGGGTGGAGGACCTGGGAAGCAACTCTTTCCCCTCACCCAACGTGCTGCCACACCTGCGGTAAGTGAATCCTAAGTTGTTTGTTCTGAATCTTAAGTTGTTGTTGTTGTCATGGTGTGTGGCATGCAATGCCTATTCAGGTGCCTGTGGGTGGATGCTACAGGCTTATAGACATCCCTATGAGCAACTGCATCAACAGTGGCATCAACAAGATATTTGTGCTGACCCAGTTCAACTCTGCATCTCTCAACCGTCACATCGCTCGCACCTATTTTGGAAATGGAATCAACTTTGGCGATGGGACCGTGGAGGTAAGTGCAACACCGCCACTTTTGGTTACTGTGATTGATAGGAAAATATGAGCCACTAGAGAGTTCTTCTTTGACCACTTTCAGTTTTGTGTTTCTTAATTATTCATGTGGTCACTAATTAAGCCAACCTCAACTCCAAACAGGTTCTGGCGGCTACTCAAACACCGGGAGAGGCTGGAAAGAACTGGTTCCAAGGAACTGCAGATGCTGTGAGGCAATTCACTTGGGTATTTGAGGTGGGCGCATAAATTTCTATCTTTGTTCCGTACAATTATCACGCGTTTTGAGCTTCTCTACAAGTAATTGGGTCGTTGTTGCAGGATGCCAAGAATACACACGTTGAGCATGTACTGATCTTGGCTGGAGATCATCTATATCGAATGGATTACATGGACCTAATACAGGTTTACACTGTAATTGTTTTGTACAATGGATGTTATTTTTATTTTTCAAAAGTTTTCTGATTTACTTTGGTTACAAATGAACAGAGTCATGTTGATAGAAATGCTGATATCACAGTTTCATGTGCTGCTGTGGGTAACAGGTGTGTTTCTTTTTGTTGCTTGATACTACCCCTTCTTTATATAAAGAACAAATTATAGTTTTTCTTATAAAAAGGACCGGATCAAGTATTATTATGCTAAGTATTGTGCTTAATTTCTTTCCAGGGTGAGTAAATAGAAAAACTGACTTCCTGTAACAAAAAAATTACAAATTTACTTGTCTGCTTTGCAGCCGTGCATCAGATTATGGATTGGTTAAAGTAGATGATAGAGGCCGTATCATTCAATTTTCAGAAAAACCAAAGGGTGATGATATGACAGCAATGGTAATTCACCATCTATCCTAATGTCACATCTGCTTTCTCTTTTCATGTAATCTGTTAATTTTGTTAATATGTTCATTATATATATTTGTGTGATCTTAATGTACTCATATATTCCTGAGCTATTCTCGCAGCAAGCGGACACCTCTCTTCTTGGGTTGTCGCCCCCAGATGCATTAAAGTCACCATATATTGCGTCTATGGGGGTTTATGTATTGAAGACAGATGTTTTACTCAATCTTCTGAAATGTACGCATCCTACCTCCAATGACTTCGGATCTGAAATCATCCCTGCAGCTGTGAGGGACCACAATGTCCAAGTAAGAGAAAATTCCATTCATTTATCTTCTTTCAAATGTTTTTGTACATTAGAGTTCTAATTACACCTATGACAGAAGTAAAAAAGTTATATGTTTGTATTTTTTGCAGTCGTACTTTTTCAGGGATTATTGGGAAGACATTGGAACAATAAAATCCTTTTATGATGCTAACTTGGCTCTTACTGAAGAGGTGGGTTCAAGATGTTTATGGCTATTGTTTTTCTAATTTAGCAGTTTTCCCATTGAGTGTAGGCAGCAGGCACCATGCCTTAGTTACAAGCCACAATACAAAGATACATTACTGGTCCCTTTTTTGCACCCAGTTTTCAGTAACATTGGCTTTTGGTCGAGTATGAGGGCCAATAAAAAATGGCAAATTGTACCATACTAAATCGGAGGAGGCATGAATCAGTTTAGTATAATTAATAACCAAGAGTACCTTTACTATGGCTCATTATGCAGAAGCCTAATTAGTAGTTACAGTGAACTCAGCTCAATTAGCTCTAGTGTTGCAAATTATCCGTATTCAGCGTCATTTCTGTGTTGATTTGAACTAATACTCATCTGCTCTATGCCATTCTCTTGCAGAGTCACGAGTTCGAATTTTATGACCCCAAGACTCCCATTTACACATCTCCAGGATTCCTACCACCAACTAAGATTGACAAATGCCGGGTATGACATTGATAAAATTCCATCTTATAATATGTTAGTAACATCATGAAATTATTTGCAAAAGAAGAGTAGCATCATGAAATGTCTTGCTCATTCTGTTTGAGTGGCTTTGGTAGATTGTGGATGCCATTATCTCCCATGGATGTTTCCTGCGAGAATGCACAGTCCAACACTCCATTGTGGGTGAACGTTCACGTTTGGATTATGGAGTTGAAATTCAGGTAAACTACTTCACATTCTAGACCTGTTATGCTACACCACCCCACTTAAAATTCCTCTTAACTGAAACCTTCTTTTACAGGACACTGTAATGATGGGAGCAGACTACTACCAAACTGAATCCGAAATCGCTTCTCTCCTGGCAGAGGGGAAGGTCCCAATTGGGATTGGAAAGAATACCAAAATCAGGTAATTTTAACGCGTAGTTAAGGGACACTAGATTATCATTTTGTGGGCTTGAAAAGTTAAAAAGTAAATATAGATTTATATTTAATGAGTATCGTGATAAAAAATAAGCATTGTCATTGTAATGAAGTTGTTCACATAATTTGTTATCTTTGTTGAAGGAACTGTATCATTGACAAGAATGCAAAAATTGGGAAAGATGTCATCATCCAGAACAAAGATGTAAGCGTGATTTTACCTTTGATCATACTTTACAGTCTCTTGTTTTCTGGTTTAAGCAACCTATTTGTGTCTTAACTACCAACTCAAATGCTTTCTCTGTAGGGCGTTCAAGAGGCAGATAGACCAGAAGATGGGTTTTACATTCGTTCAGGAATCACCATCATAGTGGAGAAGGCAACGATAGAAGATGGCACTGTCATATAAAAGGATAGCGCTCATGTCTTGGGCGGGTTGCCCAAAGGCTCTCGGTGAAAGAAGCATTGTGAGGAACACACTCAAACGTCTTTGCGGACAGAATGCAATGCTGTGTTAGGTGACAATGGAGGAAGCAGAGCACCCGATTTTCTATTTGTAAAATAGAATGTCCCCCACCACCACTACATGTAAAAAAAAAAATGAATAAAACATGAAAATCAAGCTGCATGAAAGCAAATAAATTGAAGGACCGATTCTGAGTTACGAAGTTGCTTTATTTACCCCCTTTCAGAAATATTATTAAGCACCAAGGAAATCTTTAATTTAATGATGAGAATGTGATGAAAATAGTAACAGTAGAAATGAACACTATCATGTTATTTAGGAGAGTTAAGAATAGATACAAGATATCATATGATACTATAAAAAGAAAAGTAATTGTGATATTATTATAGTAACTGATGTGAAGGTGTTATTTAATAAAAGAAGTGATTACGAAGAGATGGCGATGTGGGAGTTGTGAGTTTGAAGAAAGTCAAAGTCCTAAATGTGCGGTGAGAGGCACAGGTGGTGAGTGAGGAATGTGAAAAAAAAGTAAGAGTTAAGGTAAATTAAATGCATGCATGGAGTTTAGCGCATGGAGAAGAAGAAAAGAAGACAATGCAATCTAGGAAGATGGTGGAAGTGTTGAACGTCTCGGACGGTGGGTTAGAAGACAAGGAAAAGAACCTAACTTCAAGCCTCGACAAGGGTGATAGCCAACACGTGCAGATTGATTCTGGCACCGCCCTTCAACAATTTCTTGATCAAATACCCATTAGTTCGATAGCTGGCATAAAAAATTCACCTGGTACTTTTATATTCGTTGCCTACTTCTGTTTTTGTTTAACAACCAATGCATGTCGTGAACATTATATGATTCAATGCGTGTCCTGTCCCTTGTATCTTAAGTTTTGGAATTGAAAGCCGGAGACAGTATAAGGGATGCAATTCATACGTTGTACGAAAAGGACGTCTTTTCTGCAGCAATTGTTGACATGTTAGACTCCAATGCGAATAGCGTAACGTTTTCAGATCAGTACATTGGTCTCGTTGATTTTACAAGCATGGTTCTTTGGTGCCTCGAGGTATATTTTTAGGAAACCTTCTATCTGTTATTCCCCCACCCAAATGGCACGCCATTCTAATTAAACATGTGGTATTTAAAAGGAATATGGAAAGATCATGAATGATACCACGGAAAACATTCTTAAAGATACCAAGTACGATGGCCTTTTCTCTATCCTGGACCAGATTCCTCAGATAGGGCAAACCAAGGTTTCGTGCGTTTTCTTTATGCTACCTTTACGTTGTGAATATCTTTGAGATTTTAAGCATGCAAAAGGTGTCCACTTGAACACATTGTTAATAATAAGTTACTACTCCAATATTACTAGATTAGCGAGTTGGATAGGTCATTCCTCTGGGAACCATTTTTCCCCGTAAACTTGGATGACACGGTTTTGCATGCAATGCTACTTCTCTCTAAGCATCGGGTGCACGTTTTGCCGGTCATCCAGCAACGTGAAGATGGAATCATCGGTTTTGTTACACAGGTATCTGCTGAGTTAAGCACAGGTTTAGAATTATGGCCTGAACCACATATATCTTATTGTAATATGCTGCTGTGCTTTTCTGCTAGAATGCGGTAGTCCAACACCTTCTTCAATCAAGTGGACTAGAGTGGTTTGATAGCATTGCAGACAAGAACTTGTCAGATTTGCGGTATTCAACTCACATACCTTAATGTACATACATTATGAATCCATTCTCCAGTCAAGTGAATTGGCAATTTGGCTTTGTTCCTCTTTGACCCTTTTCTTATCATTGCACAGATTTGAAGGCCAAGAAAATCCTAGTTGTGTATTTGCAGACCAAAGTGTCGCAGATGCTCTAAAGTCGCTCTGGCAAGACCAAACTAATGCAGTAGCTGTAGTAGATCGACAAACTAAGAAGCTCCTTGGCAATGTGAGGAAAAGTGATGTTTATATTCTTGTAAGGAATAGTGACCTCTTTAGAAGTAGAGAGTAAGTTCAAGACATGTCCTCTCGCTCAATATTAATATAACCAATATGACATAGATGATTGTTTATATGCAATGACAGGGTTTTAACTGTGAGGGAATTCATTCACATAGAGACTGACAAAGCAATAACTAAGCCAAGCATTGAACATGATCATGGGGCTTTACTCACAGCAGGAAGTCTTCGGCTGAAAAACAGCTTCATACCCAGAATGGACTTGCCAGTTGCCAGCAAGGAAAATGCAACGCTCAAGCAAATAATGGAGCATACCACAGAGACTAACAGCAGTTTCAGCTTTCTGGTCAACGATAAGGAGCAAGTTACAGGTTTGCTCACATTGAGAGATATAATTCTGCAGTTTGCCCCCCCGTGTGTTAATTCCACCATTATTGGAGGTGGCTTTTTTGAATTTGCCTTGGAGCAATGTGGATGTGAAGTGAAAAATGGAACTATGATTCGTAATGTTTAAAGACTTAGGCTCATCAAGCCCTACTAGTTCATGCCTCTTTTGGGAAGATGCAGTGTAATTTCTACTGTTTGCAAAAACAAAGGACTCGCCATTTGTTAACAAGTTAATACTGATTCTGCATGGCCTATCATTTTGTGTTATAAATTCTTGACATGTTTCATAATTTTGCCAAGTCTTACGATTGTATACAGTTTTCCCGCTTCCTTACGAAGAACAGTTGCCATTGCCACAGCTACTGTAGTTTTACTTTGCATCATTGTGTACACAGCATAGGAAACTGTGTACGGATGCACGAAGAAGAAGTCAACAACTATTTCATCATCAAGAAGAAAACAATATGAGCAAGAAAAAACCAGAAAAGAAAAAGAAGTGATTATTAGCATTGAGAACAAGTACAAAGTTGTGGGATAAATTAGAATTTTATATTTAAGTTATTCTCGGAAGTACGGGGTGCAGAAGAAAACATGGAGGTGCAGGAAGAAGTGGCCAATTAACAAAAGGAAGGTCCAGACAAAGTCAAGGGGCAATTGCTTCCTGCACCCCATCAAAATTGTGCATGGACGGTAGTTTCCCTGTGAGTGAAGACAAAAGGGGAAAGGCAAGGTTTTCGAGGCACATTGGAAGAGGTGTTGCGGAGGTGCAGCGAGAAACGACGGCGGTCGAGTGACGTTGGAGTGCCATGTTTTTTTTTTTTTTTAATTTCATAAATCATTCTAAAAAATATTTTTTGGAAGTACATTTTTTTTTCAAAATTTAGGTTTTTTCCAGAATACAAATTTAATTTCTGAAAAATGTTTTTTAGAACATATTTCTGGAAAACGTTTTCAGAAATATATTTCCATTTTTTTAAGTCAGTTTTGTATTTAGAAAAACGTTTTTTCAGAAATTTTTTTAAATTTCAGAAAGTATTTTTGTACTCCCAAAATTTATTTTAAAAAATGTTTTCAAAAGTCATTTTTGAATCCTGAAAAATATTTTCCATAATTGCTTTTTACACCTCCAAAATTTATTTCAAAAAACATGTTTTAAAAGTTATTTTTATACCTTCCAATATTCATTCAGAAATACTAAATACTAATTTCAGAAGCAATTTTATATACTCAAGGATAATTTTAAAGATATGATGGGGTGCAGAAAACAAATGAGGGGGTGCAGTAAGAAATTGCCAAGTCGCGGCCATAATATATTGGGCCAACCGGCAAAGCCCAATTCAAGGAACCATGCAAAAAAAGACTATTACAACGGGAACAACCTTCAAATTTTTATTTCTTTAGAAAAGTTATTGCAATTTATTTAGAAGCAATGAGAAGAGAAATTTAAAACTGATTGTACTAGCATCAGATTAAAATAACCATTTTAAAACGATTAACTTTAGTTTGAATTATGTGATGATTAAAAGCGAATTTATCCAGCAGTAGAATACAGTGCATGTTTTATAATTAATTTGAATTTTACATTGAAAGCGAAAATAACAAAAAATTGTTTTTATTAGACAGGTAGATTTTAGTTGTGAAAATTAGATGCAGTGTAGAAGGGTAGAGATGGTAAGTAAGAGAGAAGGTAGTGAGTGAGTTAACATTAGAAGGAGATAACGTATAACATAACATGAAACAGAACCACTTGCATCCTTAACATGACATGAGACACAGAACTTGGTTGACGAATCAAACATTCAAACCCAACCAATCCACCTCGTAGATCCACTCACCAAGGTCAGCTTCCATTCTTCTTTCTTTTCTTTTCTTTTCTATTCTCTTCTTTTCCACCTTCTTAGGGTTTCTTTTCCTCCCAGATCTCCTTTCCCCTATTGCCTAGACCTCAATAACAGTACACGATTGTTTTCGTTTGTTGGGATTCGCAGCGTCAGAATCCTTTGGAATGGAGGGAAGTGGCGGTGGCGCTGCTCCGTCGTCGGAGCCGGTGAAGCAATATCTGCAGGAGTTCTCTAAGGTGTTTCAGTACTATCTGGACAAATCTACGCCCCATTCCGCGTACAGATGGATTGGGACATTGGTGATGGCATCCATCTACGTGTTGCGAATTGTTTACGTGCAGGGGTTTTACGTTGTGTCTTACGGCCTGGGAATCTACCTCCTCAATCTCTTGATTGGTTTTCTCTCCCCTTTGGTTGATCCAGAGCTCGATCCCTCCAACTCCCCTTTGCTTCCCACCAAAGGATCCGATGAGTTCAAACCCTTCATTCGCCGCCTCCCTGAGTTTAAGTTCTGGTAACCTTCCACACACACTCTCTCTCTCTCTCTCTTTCTCTTTCTAAGTTATGCCGATTCAAGATTTTTTGTATGCCTGGAATTGTAATTGCATCATAAACGATAGTTTGTAGTTGCCTCAGTTTAACTTATTGCACGTATAAGGAGAGGAAATAGGAAGATGAAGGGGATTAAACTTAGGGTTCTTTTGGAAGAGTTTCCGCATAAGGGATATTTGAAAGAGGATTAATGACATAAGTTTCTCCATAAGCTAGAATTAACTTATGTAAAAGTTGAGATTTAGGGCAAATTACTTAAGTTAATTATAGCCTATGAAAGAATTAGTTTTGGTTTTTCTTTTTATTTGCCTCATCTAGAAGTTTTTATTGAAAACTCATCTTAGAATTAGCTGATGTAATAAGTTACTGCTTGGTTAACCTACTTCTCAGTAATCACACATAGAACAAGAAAATTAGATGATAAGATGAATTAAGGGTCAGTTGGATAAAATGTTCCGTAAATACTTCTAAAAGAAGAAATATGAAATATGTTTATGGAAAAACTAAAATTGGCTTATTTATAATATAATTTGTAAAAGTTTTTTGTTTTAGTTTATCCAAAGTCTAATTTCTAACCAATGCATGAACTAAGTCGAGTTTGTGGAGCAATTTATATTTTTTTTATTGGAAGTGTTAATAGAGAAATTTATCCACCAAATAAGGCATTAGTTTCTCCTGTGAATTAAATCAGTTTTTGGAATAAGTTGATGCGTATAAAAAATGAGAAAGTTCTATTAATTAGTTTATGGGAGAAACTTAATTTCTTTTTCTAGAAGTACTTACTGGTAAGGTATCTAAGTAGAGTCTAAATTGGAAGTGATTACGGTGGTGTGACTTTATTTGTATCTGCAACTTCTTTATTTATTAAAAGTGGTTGTTGTTTTTCATGCGTGTGAATTTTGTAATGGGTGTAGGTATTCTTTCACCAAGGCTCTCTGCATAGCGTTTGTGATGACGTTCTTTTCCCCGTTTGATGTTCCTGTCTTTTGGCCTATATTACTCTGTTACTGGTTTGTTCTCTTTGTCCTTACAATGAGGCGCCAAGTTGCACACATGATCAAATACAAATATATCCCATTTAACTTGGGGAAGCAGGTTGGTCTTATTCTTAGATTTTCCTTCCATAGTTTATTTGTACAATTGTTAGTGTTATATTTGTATCCTTTCTTCCTGAAATATAACAATCTGTTTTTTTAATATTTGGCAGAAGTATAGCGGTAAGAAATCTTCTGCAGGTAGCAGTGGCTCTCGAGCAGACTGAAACTTGGCTCTCACAATGAGGATCTGCTATGTTAGGTTTTCTGAACAATCAGGCTAGTTAATCCCACCTCCGCTTTTTTTATGAAAGAATTTGTATTTAGGCTATTATGGATGCGTATGCATTATGCAGTACAGAAAATCTTATTGCCCCCTCTTTATCATATTACACATGAAGACGTGCTAATATTGCTACACATGTATTGATTGGATTTTCTTGTAAATCTCAGCTTGTATTCTTGAATTTGTGATACTGAAAATTTTCCAAACCTGGTTCTGCTTCATATTAAGGCAAAGTTCATCTGTCGCTTTATGCTTTCTGTCTGCCCCAACCATATAGTTAAGATCAGATAGGGTCTTGATTTGAACACCATCACCGAAAGTTGAGAGATTGGTGGATAGATTCAGGTTTCCAGTAATATGTCTATTAAAGTGCTTCAAAATTTGGGCCCATTGCTTAGGATGTTGTTGATAAGCTGTCTAGACACTGTCCTTTTGATTTGTCATTATGGGACGTTTTGCATTTCCATTTCCATTTGGATGGAAGAAAAAGACCTTAATAAAGAAAGTCATCCATTTTCTTTTGTGGAAATTAGTCTTTAGCAAAATTTGTGGACACATTATACTAATGACATGGCCTTACAAAAATACATTGAAATGATATTTTATTTATTATATTTATCTAAATATAAAAGTAAGTGGAAAGTGAAAAGAAATGAGTTTAAATAAATAGAAAGTTTTTTTTTTCCACTCTTCTCTCCTCAGTCTTTCTTTATTCATCCAAATAATATCCAAATAATACTCTGTTTTTTTGTTTTTTTTTTTTTTCGATTCCCTTATTCTCTATCTCTTTCATTTCAAGATTCCTTTTAAATTAGTCTTCATCAACTTCGTTCAATAAAATTTTATTATTTCTATCATAAAGTATTTCATCATTTAAATGTTATTTTATAATTCGAAAATGTTTTTAGTTTTGCTTCAAATATTACAAAAAGAATGTTCTAAATATTACTTGAAAGAATAAAAACAACCCAAGTAAAAGTTTTGTAAAATAAAAAATAATAAAGTAAAAAAAAAACTTAAAGAAAGTTTCTTATTTTTTTTAATCAAGTAATTTTTATAAATGGTCAGCATTGAAGACCTTTTTTTCACAGGTTAACTTTCTATGTATTACTCAGCTTGATCCTACACATTTATAATGTAAGTTACTCCACCAATTATCTATGTGATAGAATTTAAATAAAACTAAAGTAACATGCTATGGATATCCAAATAAACTTCATGACATTGGTTTAACGGGAGCGATCATAATGTTTTTTATTTTTTTAAGTAAAAGTAACATTATATTCATAACAAATTATAGAGGTGTTGGAATATTAATTGATAATTTTTTATTAACAAATTATTTATGTTATCCTTACAATTTTAGAAGAATCAAATACTGGTCACAAACAAGGGTTAACATTTACTTGTTAATGTTTATTTTTCAAAATTTAGAATCAAATGGACTCAAACGCTTTTACTCCTAAAATGAGAAGATTACTCCTAAAATGAGAAGATTATTTCAAGAAGTAATGAAACATTATAAATAAAGGATAAAAAATCCATTAATATTATGCACGAAGTTCTTATTCTTATTATTGATGATTACTTTTTATCTCTTAATCAAGTAGTTTAGTGATATTATTTTGGGTATGAAATAAATATTTTGGAAGAGGACTACTCAACTTGTGTCCTAAAGTCTTAACAATATAAATCATTGCTTCTAACAATAAATATTTTATTCTAATAACATAATTAAAAAAATATCATAGTTAAACATCTCTATTTATATTAAATTAAACATTATAAAATTTATAATCAAATTAGTAAGTATATATATATATATATATATATATATATATATATATATATATATATATTTGTTTGAGGATTAGTTACAAATATTAAGTAGTGATACAACAGTCATAATAAATCTTGCACTCTTCTATAACTCTTCTTTTTAATTTACTCAATTTATATTACTTTTTAATATTCATATTTGGTATACGTTTTCGAAACACGTGTATGTGAATAGTACTCATACCAATAAATAAACTTCATGAATAATTTATCTTAAATCGATTCAATAAATTATATTCTTTATGTAATGAGTAAGAGTTCAAAATAAATTCAATACATTTGGGTTTGAGTTAGAATTGTGATTGAAAATATGTTAAAATGTTGAAGTTGTAATTGAGAATATATTGATGAGTTTAACGTTTATCCATAGTTAGAAGTATATATTTATTACTATTGTTTTATTTAAGCTAAACAATACATAGTGAAATAAATAAATTTAACACATGACCACAAATATAATAAAATTATAATAACATAATACAAATATAAATGATATTATGTTATTAATTTTATATAGACAATTAAGTTTTACTAACAAAATAACATAAATTAAGTTTGCATCTAAGATAAGTTTATTAAGATATTCATCCACCGTGATGTATTTCACATTAGGATATAAAACTGAAGCTTCCACTCCAAATGAAGACTCAATTTTAAAGTTAGTATGGTCGCCCTTTACATAAGCAGTATGGTTAAATGTCAGAAAAATATTCATGGGTGGTGAAGACTCTGAAAAAAAAAAATTAAAACAAAGTTATCACTATTAAATCCAACATGGAACATCAATAATGATTACTTACTAACCTTGAATTTGTTGTAGTACTTGTTTTTCTGGAATATAGATTCTTTCTATTGTTTTATTGATCTTCCTCTCCTACAGGGTAACAAGCTCATTAAACGATAATGTGTTAGCTGATGGTCTAATGTAGAGAATTTTGTTTAAGGTTCTTGGATCATCAACAGAAATGATTGTGTAAGTAGCAACATCCTCTTCCTTGTTAAAAACAGCTGTGAAAAAACTAAAAGTTTAAGATAAAGATAACAAGTAAAATTCTAAGTTTTAATATTGATATAATTTATGTTAGTAGTTTCAACCTTTAGGATTTCCATCTCCTAGGATAATAATTTTGTCTCTTGGAGCACTTGTGACTCCAGGTTGTGACAATTTAGATAAGAAGTAATCATCAAAGAAGTTACAAGATACATAAGTATAAGGAATTTCTTGAGCTTCAATGGTTCGACGAATTTTGATCTTTTTTGCATATGCACTCTTAGCTGGTTCAACTGCGTGATTTCTATCCACATCATTTCCAAATTCAGATGGATAGAATTTCTATAAGACACAATTCATTAAATGTTAGAAAAAATCTAATTCAAATAAATTTATAAGGAAACACGAAAATAATTACAAAAATAATTACTAAAAATTTCATAAAATTATAAGATGTAAAATAATATTTTAACTTATGTGAAAATTTTATTAAATCTTCCATTACTAAGGAAAAGGATAAGTTTCATCTTGTCTTTACACATATGAAACCATAAATTTGAAATTTTTCTCATAATTAAATCTAGAGATCAATTAAGCATACTAAAAAAATCTCACTCATCTGAAATGGTTTTACAAACTACTAACATATCTTAAGTTGAAAATGATATACACTTTGAAATATAAGAAAATTTGAACTTTTTGATTTACACTTATGTCGTTGCCCATTCTGATTTAAAAAATGACAAATAAAGTGAACACCATAATCATAACTAAAATGTATTTGGGTGCAATATATTATCACTGCATGTGGTCCATTGCAAAATTTAAAACTATATACCAAAAGGAAAAAAAAAAATAAGAAAGAAGTACACCTTAACATTTCCTGCTTCTTTTATTGCAGCAATGATGTTATCTTGATCATCTAGCTGCGGGCGTCCTACGGTAGAAAAGACCACATCTACCTGCTTTATGGCATTCACCAAACTTTGGTAATCGTTTAGATCTCCCTGCAAGTAATAACAAGGTCAACCAACATGTTTTTAGTAACATTAAACGACAGAGGATAGAGGATTTGTTTAGTTAACGTACGAAAACAATGTTGACACCAAGGGTTTCGAAGCTGTGAATGAGGGATGATTTTGCAGGGTTGGAGAGAGTGGACTTCCTCACCAGAAGGAAGGTTGGGTGGCCAGCTCTGGCACTGGCTTCCACCAGGAATTTTCCGGTGTAACCACTGCCTCCGACGAACAGAATCTTGCTCTTGCTGTTCCCTGCCATTCCTCAACTTTCTTTTGCTTACAATACCAAAATAAAATATTCAAGCCCACACCGGTTAAGCTACTTCTGTCCTTTTATAAACGGTGTTTTCCTTATCTCCCTTCACACGTGTAGATAAATTATTGTTTTTATTAAATCTATCTTTATTATTTTTTTTATTGTATGGTATACAATAAACTGGATACACTTTTGATGAATTTTGATGGACTTAAATTTTCTCCAATAATAATTGTGGAACTTTATTGATAATGCATTAGTGAAAATATATCTATAAAATATTTTGTAATAAAAAAATAAAAGTATAATTTAAACCCAAAAGTTATCTCAAGTAGTATGTTATAATTATAATATATTTTCTATATATTTCGCAACTGGATAGTATCAAATTATTTTTTAAAATATAAGTTTCTTAAATTTTTATGCAATATGGTCACACTATTAAAAGAATCTAACAATGTGTACAGTTTCTATTTTTCGTAATATGTGCATGCTAAAAATATATGAGCAAGATGTCGAGACCTAATTCTTTAAATGTTAGAATTATTATATTTTTCGAAATTGAAGCAAAATATCTGATTATATGTTGGAGAGATAAAATGTGATACTAATAGGTAGGAAATATAAGGACACTCATAAAAAATGTCCATTTATCAATTTGAAATAGTTTAATCATACTGTTTAATTTTTAATTTTAAATATTAATATATTATTATATTGTTAAAATGAATTGTGAAAGTCGTATTTTCATTTTAGGATGTTAAACTATCATTTTTTTGGAAAATATATAATGGCCAATGGCAAGTTATTCAAGTGTGGAAACGTATAACACTTCAATCCACATCATCATATTGGATTTGGATAACAGCCACTTTATCCCACTAATTTTGGGATACATTCTCCACCAAGCATTTCAATTCTCTCTTTCCAAATAAGGATAAAGAAACAAATATATATATATATATATATATATATATATATATATATATATATATATATATATATTTTTTTATATTTTTTTTTTTTTTT
>Ga0099824_1003791_pt1 | contig 21971 bp, 19 predicted proteins | sample SiratrowhiteBW_FD_76837 | JGI IMG/M metagenome (GOLD analysis project Ga0099824, IMG submission 76837) | Root nodule microbial communities of legume samples collected from California, USA - Siratro white BW | ecosystem: Host-associated > Plants > Roots > Nodule | place: USA: California... | reverse complement strand
TTTTTTTTTTTATTTTTTTTTTTTTTTTTTTTTAAATTTATTTATTATTTTTTTTTTTTTTTTTTTTTCTTTGAGCTAGAGCAATTTGGCATTGAAATTATTAACAACTATAAATTCAAGAAATTTGTGGTGCACTCGTGGCGTAACCCACGATTCAATTTTCCACAAATGAATTTGGTTTATATTTTGATTTATCGAAGCGGTGCCTAATCTTTTATTAGTTTATATCAACTCTCAAATTCATGTTTGTTAATTATTGTATCCATTCAAGGTAACGTCAACTATATGTAATCACTGCTGTTCAGACAATTGATAAAGCATCTAAAGGCAACACAAGCACGAGGTGGTTTCGACTTGGAATTTGTATATCTAGTTAGCGAAATTGATTGCAACTGTCAATTGCCAATTTCAATTCAATTTCTAGTAATCGTTGAAGTAGCTTTTATTAGCTTTGTTCTTGATATTGTGGAAATTGGCTTTTCGTGATTGAATTGTTGCAAACGGTGGCAACATAATTCCTAGATTTGATTTTGGTAATTCCAAGTAATTGGTGATTATGTGATTGTTAAAATTTACTTCAGTAAGGAGGATTTGGCGCTGTGGAATTGGAGTGTAGGGTTTCATAATTTGGTAATCATAGAATAGTGTGATTTTGAGTAGAAATGTTTTGTCCATCAGAAGTGTTTGAACCAAGCCTAATTAACTGTGTCAATGTAAAAGTGTTTAGGAGATGGCGGATATTTAACATTGTTTTAGTCATTTATTGGGAAGAGCTGAATGCAGGACTATTTTAAAAAATACACGTTGAAGTAATTACAAGATTCACGGTTAAAAATTTAAAGAAAAAGAAGTTTCAATTAAAAAGACTTTACTTGTTTAGATTATGAAACATTAAAACTTTTTCTTCTCTTGATCTTGTAAAATTTGTATAAGAGTAAGTAGTTTGTATTCCTTTATTTTCTAAAAGATTTGTATATATCTTTGGGTTTTAAATTGGGTCAATCATGAACTTCAATTTGAGTCAATCAATATTAGTCTAGTTAAACGATCTAATAATTACATGGAATAGGCGGTCTAGCATATTATTTATTAAGACTCAGCTAAAGAAAACACTTCAGTAACATCAACTGAAATGAAAATGAGGGGTAGTAAGAATGTGATACATTTAACATAGACTAAATGTAACATTAGTTGGTCTTTGTAGACAATGTCATTAGACGATCTTCTTGAAGAATCTATAGTTGGTTACACCATTCTAAAAGAGAGAAGATGTTTTTCTGAAGATTTTGTTACTTTCTAACAAAGCAAGTTCTAATTTTGAACACATCTTCTGCAAAGATACTCTCTTAAATTTTCTACAAATAAAGTCCTTTGCAAAGTGCGTCAAAAATAGAGTAAAATAGAGGAAGATCTCCTTCAAATATTCTACAATATCTTTCGCAAAAATTTCGTTTGCATTGAGCTTAATTGAATATAAATCCAATGTGCGTATTTGAAATAAGATTGGAAACAAAATATCTAAAAGAAAAGCGAGAACACATTTGCAACAAAATTGGAAAGAAGATATTTGCGAGCTAATATGAAAAGGAAACCATTGATGACTGTAAAAAAACAATATTTGAGACAAAAATTTGTACCTGAATTCATTGCGAAAGGAAGTTTTAAATGAAGAGTTTAGAGGCAGAAGAATATACTCGAATAACACACTCTAAACCTAGTTTAATTTTATTTTTATAATTCTTTTGCTTTCACCATTGAATGGAAGACTAAACTTCTTTGGGTTGATTCTCTTGGATTTCGCAATGAGTTCTAAGGCTTTTGTTCAATTAAATTTTATTCTTACATTCTCTGTAATAGTTATGTTTTATTGTTGGTCTTTCTTAATCTATTTTCTAGAAAAATATTTGTTTTTAGATGCTTGTTGAGAATCCATTTGTTTTTTCCTTAATTGCAGTTCTTGGTTAATTCACTTAGTTTTAATCAATGTCTTGCATATCAACAGGTAAACGATAAACATCTCATGAGTAGACACTTGGAGACGAAGTGAGATATTAAATACATCATTCAACATTTGTTTATCTGATAAGATTCTGTTGAATTTGATTGACACTTGTTTAATTAAGTTCAACTCTGCGAAGATAGTTGAAAAATAATAATCTTAAGGTAATCAATGAAATATTTACTGTAGAATGAACTTGAGAGTCAACATTCATCTTTTACTATTTTACATCGTCTACTAAATTTTCCTGGACAACAATCCTGAACCTCCCTTTGCTTTACTATTATTACTAACTTTCATTGCTTGTAGATAAGTTTCAAACATTGATTGATTGGATTCACACTAGGATTCGTGGGGAGACGACTTGTGATTAACTTACCCTATCTATACATCTCTTTTGTGTATAAAAGATCTAACACTACATTAGACAGTCTACACTGTAATTCTTTTAATTTGCTTGTGAAATGACAACGATCAATGACAAGAATATCATGAAAGTATACTACAACAAATTTTCCAATGAAAGATCTAAGAACATAATGAATGAGTCTCATGAATGTCCTAGTTGCATTTGTCCAAAGAGCATGACTAGCTACTTATACAATCCAAACTTGGTCTTGAAGGTTATTTTCCACTCATCTTTAAAAATATGTAACTACCATAAAGTTCATCTATCAAGTCATCTAACTAGGGGATGTGGTGTCTATACTTGATAGTGATATTGTTCATAGCCCTATAGTTCGTACAAATTCTTTAAGCCTTATTTTGTTAGCCACTAATATTACAGGCATCACACTGATACGTGCTGTCGAATACACCCTAAATTAAATTAGGAGGCTAAATTTTACAATATAACTAACTTAGGTCATTCTTCCCAAGGACTACTTAAATGTCTTCTAATCAAATGAAATAAAACAAATGAATAAAAATCTAAAAAACAAAAGCGTAAATAAATAAAATTAGACATAATTCAAATGCAGGGATGGGGAGGGAGGTTTAATAAATTATTTAAATTTAATTCCTAAAAAAAAAATGTAAACAAAATTAAAAAAAAACAAAGAAATTCAATTAATGAAAATCAATCCGACCTCCCGTTGGTTCTCCCAAATCTCTCACTAGCTCCTAAACGCAATCCTAATTACATATGTGGGTTAAATAGACCTGTCGTAACCAAGGTCTCGACGGGGACGGCGAACAAAAATAATTTAATTTTCAAAATAGTGGAATCGCCACCATAGTTTATTAAAGGAAAATTATGGAAAACCAAAAACAATATAAGGCAAGTTCGCAAACAGATTTAGAGTCTGGGAGTTGGTTACGTGTGGGGAAGCTACTAGCACCCAACAACACCCGCCCTACGGCGGTACTTTTAATTAAATGAGTAAAAGAGTGTGATTTTCTGAAATATCTATTTTTCTCAAAAAAAGAAATAAAATGCAAATAATAACAAATAAAAATATTTTTTTTAGAAGGGGTCCGATAAGGATTTGACCTCACTACTACGTATCTTTATCAAGGATAGAGAAACAGGGTTACGTAGTTCTTTGATGATAAGCTTGTTGGTTGTTTTGATTTTTTTTTTTTATTTTTGAAAGTTTGTGTTTGAGAATAGGGTAAGTGAATGGCGTCAGTGCCAGGTTAAAAGCTTGGGCTTTAAGATACAGTGCCAGGTTTAAAGTCTGGGCTTTGAGATACAGTGCCAGGTTTAAAGCTTGGGCTTTGAGATACAGTGCCAGGTTCAAAGCCTGGGCTTTGAGATACAGTGCCAGGTTTAAAGCCTGGGCTTTGGGAATTGGGGTATATATCAAACTCGGTGTTGAAAAAAATAACATGGAACAGTTATATACAACATGGAATTGACACTTTAGTTTTAGCGGGATCATGCATGCAAGAATGGAACGTGAACAAATGAATTCTTAGCAATGCAAAGCTTAAATATGTGAGTTTTACATGATGCATGGGGAAAAACTTGACAATGCCACAGAGAAACTGGGTCTCTGGAACATCTTCTTCATTGTCTTCGTTCATGGCCTCAGGGTTTTCTCTTCTCTTCTTCTCATCCTCTATGTCCTTTTCTATGTTTTCTTTGATAGCATATTTGCATGCCCTCTAGCATATCTCTACTATATTAGCACCACTAAAGCCTTGAGTATACTTAGCTAGTGCTCCGAAGTCAACATTTTTTGAGACGGATGACTTCCTCATGCATGCCTTGAAGATTTGATAACGGGACTCCTCATTAGGGAGAGAAATATAAATCAGTTGGTCCAGACGACCAGGACGCAGAAGTGCTGGGTCAATGATGTCAGGTCTGTTGGTTGCCCCAACTATGAACACTGTCTTTTTTTGTAGACATGACATCCATTTCAGTAAGAAGTTGATTCAACACTCTATAAGTAGCTCCACCAGCATCCCCAACACTACTTCCTCTCTGGGTAGCAATGGAATCAAGCTTGTCAAAGAATAGGACACATGGAGCTGATTGTCTGGCCTTGTCAAAAATTTCTCGGACATTGGCTTCACTTTCACCAAACCACATAGTGAGCAATTCTGGACCTTTCACGCTGATGAAGTTAGCTTGACATTCATTAGCAATTGCTTTGGCCAACAAAGTTTTCCCACATCCTGGAGGACCATAGAACAGAACTCCTTTTGATGGTGACATACCAAATTTCTCAAATTTTCCAGGGTGCTCCACAAGATATTGAACAGTCTCTTGCAGCTCACGCTTGACATTCTCAAGACCTCCAATATCTTCCGAGCTGACATTAGGCACCTCGACAACAGTTTCTCGCAAAGCAGATGGATTGCTTGTTCCTAATGCAGTATGGAAATGTTCATTTAAAACTGCCATAAAATTCAGTATTGCAGCATCAATACTCTCATCTTCCAAATCAATGACATCCATCTTCTCCCGGATGCATTGCAGTGCAGCTTCAGTGCAAAGGGCAGCAAGGTCAGTCCCAATATATCCATGAGTATCTTTTGAAATCCTCTCTAAATCAACATCATCTGAAAGCTTCATGTTTTTGGTATGTATGCGAAGGACTTCAAGTCTCCCAACTTCATCAAGAACACCAATATCAATTTCCCTATCAAAAATACCAATCCTTCTCAATGCAGGGTCAATGCTATTTGCCCGATTTGTAACTCCAATAACAATAACATGTGCACGAGATTTCAACCCATCCATAAGAGTCAAAAGTTGAGAAACAATCCTCCTTTCAACTTCACCATGTGTTTTCTCCCGCTGGGGCACAATAGAATCAATCTCATCAATAAATATGATAGAGGGGGCATTCTTCTCAACTTCTTCAAATGCTTTCCTAAGGTTGCTTTCACTCTCTCCAGCTAGTTTGGACATAATCTTTGGTTCATTAATACAAAAGAGGAACGCTCCTATTTCATTAGCAACAACTCTTGCTATCAATATCTTACCAGATCCTGGTGGTCCATATAACAGAATTCCTTTGGGTAGTATCGCAACCGCGGTCACGACGGGGACGGCGAATAAAAATATAATTTTATTTTTCAAAATAGTGAATTCGCCACCATAATTTATTAAAAGAAAACTATGGAAAACCGAAAACAAGATAAGGCAAGTTCGCAAAACCGGATTTAGAGTCCGGGAGTCGGTTACGTGTAGGGAAGGTACTAGCACCCTACAACGCCCGCCTTAGGGCGGTACCTTTAATTAAACGAGTAAAAGAGTGTGATTTTTTGAAATATTTATTTTTCCAAAAATGAAATAAAATGTAAACAATAACAAATAAAGATATTTTTTAGAAAAGGGAGCCCGACAAGGATTTGACCTCGCTCCTACGTATCTCTATTGGGGATAGAGAACAGGGTTACGTAGTTTTTTGCTGATAAGATTGTTGGTTGTCTTGATATTTTTTTTTTTGAAATTTTTGAAAGCTTGTGTTTGAAAATAAGGTAAGTGAATGACACCAGTGCCAGGTTTAAAACTTGGGCTTTGGATAACAGTGCCAGGTTTAAAGCCTGGACTTTGAGTAATGGTGTTAGGTTTAAAGCCTGGACTTTGACAAACAGTACCAAGTTTAAAGCCTGGGCTTTGAGAAACAGTGCCAGGTTTAAAGGCTGGGCTTTGAGAAACGGTGCCAAGTTTAAAGCCTGGGCTTTAGGAAACTGTGCTAGTTTTAAAGCCTGGGCTTTGGGCATTGGGGTATATATCAATTTGGTGTTGAAAAAAATGACATGCTACAGCTATATACAACATAGAATTGACACTCTAGTTTGGCGGGATCATGCATGCAAAAATGGAACGTGACTGAATGAATTCGTGGGGGCAGTTTTGGAATTTAGAAAAGTGTGGGTGCAGATCGTAATTAATAGGGGTGCAAGAAGTAACTAATCAAAAATCCAACTTATGGCTAGGGGCATTTTAGGGATTGTGCGGGTGTAGACACAAAAGATGGGGTGCAGAAAGCGAACCCACTAGTCAGAAACCCAACTATTGTTAAGGGTAGTTTGGTAAATGGGGAAAGATGCAGGTGCAGGCTGGGTGTGTTGGGGTGTGACGGAGCCTGCAATGGTGGCTGTTCAGGAGACTGTTTCCACACCAGTGATCGATCATATGGCTGCCACATTATAGTATTGGCAATCGAAAATTTGAAACCCCGATGCATTAGCAGTGCCAACAGTCGAGCAGTATTTTCAGCATCATCAAGTCTGCAATATTGTCGGCCTTGCCAGGCCAAGCCTGCTATCTCAACTGTTTCCTTTCGATTGCACCTCACAACACCAAATACCTCACGGGAAGTAACCCTTAAGTTGATCCAGTGGTTACGATAAGGAGGCTTCCGTATTTTTTAAATCGGCACTCGGATTCAAGCATCACCCTACAATCCCAGTTAGACCATGTAACCACAGTAAAGTTGGAATTCTTTATTCCCTTCTTCTCAACAGGATAAGGATAAAAATGGCTCTCAAAACCATTCATTTGGCATTGCTGCAACTTGCGAGTACTAAAATAGCAGAGTGTCCAGGTGCTGTAGTTTTGATGATAACTAGGTTTGCTGTGGAATTCATTGGAAGACTCATGAAACTCACTGTTTAAATGACAGTTAAGCTCAGTAACATTCCCAGCTGGGTGAGCACCGGGCTCATTCTTAAGCTTTGTAAAACCTTCCATAGAACTTCCATTACTCTGAAAGTTGCAAGGAAATACCTTGCTTAGGAGGCATTTTAAAGATGCCTCACAGTCTATTTGCCTATTTTCTGAATTTTCAAGGGCTGTCACGATCATGAATATAGTTAAGATCCACGAGCGAGTACATCAGATCCTCCAATCAACAAAACCACCGCTGATTGTAGAGAGAGTATTTAACAAAGGAACCCTCTACTCCGATTAAACCTTGGCAGCACCAACGCGGAGCATCGACAGAAGAACACAAAAGCCTCCGAATTTTTGATTTAGGGTTACGTTAGGGTTTTTGGAAGGTCAGATTCAAGGGTAGATTCAAGGGTAGGATCATGTGTGTACATGCTGGTGCCATGGGAATAATTTTGTAGGTGTTTTTTTATTCTATCTAGTGAATGCATAGTGTGACTCAAAAATAAACAAAAAATAAAATATACTGGATACCTGAAGTTGGTTTTTTTCTTCTCTGTGTGCTTTCTTCTTTCTCTAATCTCAATACTCTTTCTTCTCCTCTCTTTTTTCTCTCTTCTCCGTATATCCAATGATTCCCCCCTTCCCCTTTTTTTTTTTCCTTAATATATCTACTTTTTTTTTTATTATTATTACTTATTTTATTTTATTTTTTAAAAAAGTTGAAAGTGGTTCAGAGAAGTTATCACTCTTTGACCCATTCTCATTATTTTATAATTAATATTAAAGATGAATCTATCCAAGAACGAGGGATTAAGCCATTTTCCAACAGTCATAATTCATTATTTATTATTAATTTTATTTTATGTAGTGGAGAAGGTGAGTTGTTATCTGAGCAGTTTCAAAATTATTATTTTATATATTTTTCCAAATAATACGTAGAGTTAAGAGAGAGGGGATTAAGGAAGATTGACTTATTCTTTTTTTATTATTTTTATTTTTTGTGAGAAGTTAAGAATGAGTGGGAAGTTACGGAGAGTTGAGGAATTTTTTTAATTTTTTTTCTAATTCTTTTATTTATTTTTAATTATTTTCTTTTTATTTTTTAAGGAGAGGTATTTTGGAATATCTCATTTATTTATTTTGCACTCATCTTTTACCTCTTGATCAATCTTGAACAATTTTGAACAGTCTTGAACATAACATAACTCATATAATCAAATCAAACAATTTTTTTATTTTTATTTTAATTATTTATTATTTATTATTTGCTTTTTATTTTATTATATTTTTAATTAATGACCACCTTTTCTTTTTTTAAGTTCTTTTTTTTAAAAATGGAAAAATTCAATTTTTATTTATTTATTATTATTATTTTTCAAGAAAACTTAAACTAATAAATATATTTTTTATGTTATTATTCATTTTTATTTCTCTTTATTTTTTATTATTATGCTTTAATTTAAAATATTACCCGGACAAAATCGGGTGTTGACAGGTGGTTTCACACCAATTGATTTAAAAAGCTGGGGATGTCTAAGAGGAAGCTCTACCAACTCACGAATGTGAGCCATTTGCTTCATCATACCCCACCTCATCCAGCCTTTCTTCATCCTCTCTTCTCACAGGTTCCCCCTCACAGAATATTTCAGTGTCTGGAGCAACCACACAATACTCAGTAGGATCAGTTTCAATGACCTTAAACTCTACACTTCTCATCCCTCCTAGAACCAGAAATAGATCTCTCTTTCTGACAGGACAATAAGCCTCCAAGAAATATGGTTTCAAATATGCATCAAAGAGATTGCCTGTGACACCTTTAATGGTATCATCAATGGGAAGAATGTGGACACGCTTCCTATACATAACTTCAGGGCATGAATGCACAGACACAACATCCCCAAGACGAACCCTCAAATTCGACCTCACAACTTTGTTCATCCTCAACTTCGGCTCCTCACAATTCTCGTTTGCAAGAACAATGCAAACCGTGTCCCTACGTTTCTTCCCCTTAATGAGGATAGTATCCCCGTGAAAAAATTGATTTTTCTCTATGGTTTGAGGGTGCATGGAAACCACTGAGTTATCATCGTTAATGACTTCATCGATGATCAATCGGTTCGGCGATTTCTTCCACTCGAGAATTGCTGTCGAGAAGTCTTTCTTCCCAGATTTCGAGTCGGACGATTCAACATGGTGAGACATTGGTGAATGGAAGATGAAAGCAGAGCGCAAGAGAGCAAAAGGCAGAGAGAGGAGGAGAGTGGTGGGTGAGTGACGTATTGTGGTGTTCTGTGAGGTGCAATGGTAGGCATCGTGCTTTGGGGTTTATGGGAGAGGGTCGTGGCAGCGATGCAGGGAGGCGTGGTGCATGGTGGGAGATGTTTCGGTTTGGTGGCGAGGTGCATGATGCAAGGTGCATGTCTTGGTCTATGGGGTGCAACGGAGGTGGTGGAGAGGGTTCATGGTGGCACGGTGAGGGTGAGTGGTGAATGCATGGGGAGCGTTGGCTGGCGCTTTCGTTTATGGGTGTTTTTATTTATGCAAATGAATGTACGAATCTATAGTCAAACTCAAAAATAAGCAAAAAGAAAAACATATCAGGTCCTGAAGTTAGTCTTTTTTCTCTGTGCTTTCTTCTTTCTTTATTCTCACTGCTCTTTCCTGTCCTCTCTTTTTTCTCTTCTCCGTATCGTCCTTTTCCTTTTTTCTTTCTTTAATATCTCCCCCTTTTTTATTATTCTTTTTTTTTAAAGTGAAGGTGGCTCAGAGCAGTTATCACTCTTTGACCCATTCTTATTGTTATTTTTTTTAGAAAATATTATTTAATATTAAAGATGAATCTACCTAGGAATGAGGGATTAAGCCATTTCAAAACGGTCATAATTTATTATTTATCATTAATTTTTTATTTTTATGTAGTGGAGAAAGTGGGTTGTTATCTCAGCAGTTTCAAAATTATTATTTAAGATATATATTTTTAAAAAAACAATACGTGGAGTTAAGGAGTGAGAACATGGAGAGTACTTCAGTTGACTCATTCTTTTTTATTATTTTTTTATTATTTATCATTTTTTTCTCTTTTTTTCATATATTTTTATTTTTATTTGGTTTTTGTTATTTAATTATTTATTATTTTTGTTTTTTATTATCTTTTTTAAAATACTACCTTTTCTCTTTTTTTAAAAAGTTTTTTTTTCTTTAATGGAAAAAATTCAAATTTTTTATTTATTATTATTTTTCAAGAAAACTTAAATTAATAAATATATGTTCCATGTTATTATTCATTTTTCATTTTTTTATTTTCAGACAAAATTGGGTGTTGACAAGACCGGATTTCCTACATTTGTTTAACGTCCCGAGTACTCCACAATCGTGAAGAATTTAATCGAACACCTTGTGTGCCAAGTCAATGCAATCATGTAACATTCTAAAAAAAATAAAAATTTTGAATAAATATTATTATTATAATACAGCTTTTAGTAATATGATTTTCTGCATCATGCTCAGAATAGTATCCACATTACCTTAAAGCTTTTTTGCATCAATAAACCTTATGATTATGCTTTATCTGTATCACTTTTATACTGGATCAATAATCTGAAAGGACAAAACGGTAAATGGAACCTAAGGGACAAATTGGTAATTTGAACAAAAAAAACACAAAGCCTCAATTTAGATAAAATCAAGAGTACTATTTGTATTAAATACTAGATGAGGACTCATACCAATTGTGCCAAATCAGTCATGCACCTAAGTCATTTACTATGACGTTGAAGATTCTCCTTATTAAATCCCTTGCACCACCTACGTCCACCTACGTCATTGAAGATTCCTCTCATTAAATCCACCACTTCAATCCTGATTAATACCACTCCAAACTTTCCCTGTATAAGGAAGAGGGATGGAACCAAAATCATACAAAATAACTTCTCTCACTAGGCATTCTCCCACAACTCACTCAACTCTTTATCAAATCTTTCAATCTTCCAAAACAGTGTAAGGGAAAGGAGATATGCATATTGTCTTTATTTCTAAACATATTTTTTGAGGTATCCCTAAGCCTCACGTTTATCTTTCTCTATTAATATTTTTTTTGTGAATAGTGGTTTTAACACATTATTTTCTATATTGTGATTATTTTGTTTATTTCCACTCATGTGATTATGGGATGCGGTTTGTGGCTGGAGGACATGTTTCTTGAGGTTTCAAATGAGTCGAAGTGATGTATTGATTGATTGATTGCTCATTTATCTTGACTATTCACTGCTATCGTTTATCCTATGTTGTTATTCATTGATTTATATGATAGTTCACTGAAAAAAAATATTTTTTTTGTCTATTTCAGTGAAGTTGATAATATTAACAGATTTCAAATTTTATAAATATAATTTCTTAAAAATAATTCGTTAAAAATGTATATATATCTCACTTTTCTCTCTCTCTTTTTCTTTTTGTTAAATATGAATGTATGATAGAGCAACAGTAATGGATGCGCCAAATCCTACACTATCTTTCTCTGTAAACATTTTAGCTTTCTTCAATAATTGGAAGACGAATGTAACAGAGAATTCAGTTACATTCAAGGGCGTAGCCTATACAATTTTTGCCTTCACAAATATTGAAGATATACCTTTAACACTAGAAGGACCTGTGGTGGTTACGTTCTGCATACCACCTACGATCCACAATAACCAAATAATAAACTTGTTTGTACCACCTATGTGATGAAGCTACATATGTTTAATAATTTGTATGATATGCAAACTTTTATAAGATTAATATATATATATATATATTTGTATTAGGAATAATTAAATATATATTGTAAAACTTTTATGTAACAAAATGTAGTAAGAAGTTTATATTGCAAAATAATCCATAACCATATATATTCCTAACTGTGGTTGGATATAAATGATATTAATAAAGGTCATGTATTTTATTTCTTCAAATTCATGGTTGTTTTTCTTTTATTAAATACTCGTTAGATTCGCAACAAATTTATGATTTTTGGATAGTAATCATATAAGAAACTCGACTTTTCCAAGTTAAAATTTAAGACGCATATATCATCTCCCATTACCAAATTTTTTTAATAGGCATACGATTTTTCTGAATTGGATTTGACTAAAAAAAAATTAAAAATAAAAATAAAAATAAATAAATAAAATAAAATTATATATAATACCACGTAACAAAATTGGTTAGGAGAAAAGTTAGTATATTTTAAATTCTAAATAATTACTTTTGTATGTGACCTCCTGCCAAATTAAAACAACAAAATTGGGAAAGAAAATTAATGTTGAACAAGTATTTAAATCATCTCAAAATTGGTTTTATTTTAAAACGGATATCTGTATAAAACCATTGCCAATTTTTAGTAAGAGGGTATATATTTATTTTGTTTTGAATTTGATTAATAATATATATATAATATTTATATATATATATATATATATATATATATATATATATATAGGAAAATTCTAAACCAATTATTTTACATTGATTATCAAGTTTTTAGCTCTACCTAGAGTTATTTTGAAATTTAAATGTTTTAATTATTTATATTATAACCTTTCCTTGAATTAAGGAATATTTAATCCAAATAATAATAATTTCTTTTAATTAGTTATAATAATAGTTTATATTAAATAAAAGTTTTATGATTCTTTCATAAAAAAATGTCATACGTAAGTTTCCATGCACACACTTCTTTGTACAAAAATGTTTATTTTAATGTCATTTTAATTACAGTAAAAAAAAGAGAAAAAAAGGTTTTATAATTATTTATAAAATTTTGAGACAATAGAAATCACTCTCTGATAAATGGAAGAATTAAATTTTATAAGAAAAATAATGAATTTTTACATATTTCTTATAATTTTATTTAAAGATTTCATATTTCTCTTACCATTCACCATTCTTATATGTAAGAATTCACTCATTTTTTTTATAATAGAAAGATAGAAATTTCATTACCCAATTCGATGAAATTAATTCTCTTTATATTAAAAATTATATTAAAATTTATGTGATGACATTAATTGTTTAAAAGATTGAGTTTCTACGTTTCATCCAATAAGTCATATTCTATGCATATAATTCGCTTCCGCCAAATTCAGTAAATGAATGAAATCCTTGCATTGAATTTTATACTATTAATAATAATAATTTGGGACGCCATAAATCGCATGTGAGCTACGTTGTCGGTTCGACTTGATTCCAATTCGGGAATTCCACAACACATTCCAATCGGAATGTATTGGTTCAATTATATAACTAATCCAACCATTTAATCTAAAAATCAAATTAAAACAACAAGTGAACTTGTAATTTATGGAAAGAATTACAAACCAAGTGAACCTAAGGATTAAAGAAAATGGAGGAACCTCTAGGGACTGGATTGACAAAGAAACACTCATCATCACGATTGACATTCCAAATTCTAATAGAAAGATTACGAACAAATAAAGAAAATGCAAGACATCAAGAAGAAGAAACAAAAGAAAAATTGTATAAATCTCTATATCCCATAATGTTGGCTACTGCCAAAATATATAAAGATTACCATAATTTTATTTTGCATGACCTAAAGTAGCCCAGGCCCATTTCTCTGTTGCCCTGTTTTGACTTAAAACACACAATTTTGATTAAGTTGCCCTCGACTAATGAATACCGCTCAAACTAATGTCTAGATTCCGTATGCCAACTCCAAAGCTAATTTTGTCTAGTTTTCAGTCTGAATTTGTTATTGGGTTCTCTAGTAACATTTGTAGATCTTTGACTTATCTTCAAAATGACATAAAGATCAAGTTAATATAAGGTTTTTAGCAAAATGTATGGTTAAAATACAAAACACACTCAAGTTTGAAAAAAAAATCCAAAAATCATATAAAATTGAATGAAACTTTTAATTAAAATCCGATTAGTCCAAATAGAGAGAAAATGCTCCAAAACCTATTAATTACTAATCGATATCTCATTATGTTATCATTATTCAATAGGAAAGTTGTTAAATTAAATAAATATTAAAATTTCCTCATGCTATCCTTTTGTACTCTTGGGCAAAATCTAAACTAAGTAAAATAAAATGAAGGTTAAATGGTTGAGATTGCAACCCAATTTATTCAAAAAGCTAATAGTGGAAAAGTATTTGAGAAAGGAGAACTCTCTGGGGATGATTGGGTATTGTAGGAACAATTGACTCTAGAAGGGGGGGTTGAATGGAGTCTGAACTCAAGCAAGATTATCCAAGGCAAGAATATATAAGCACATATGAAGTAGTTTTATACTGGTTCACCCTAATCTCTTGGGCTACATCCAATTCTTCATAGAACAAATCGTTCAAAAGGTTCCACTATATCATAAATGTTTACACCGAGTACACAAACCTCTCTAGGTTACGAGTACACAAACCTCTCCAAGTTATACCAGTCCCAATCTCCCCTTGAGATCAAGACCACTCAAGATTTAAAGAAACACCCGCAAAAGAGAGAACAATAAAAGCTCACAAGGGTTTACTTCACAATGGTGAAGAATTACACAATGGTTTCGTACAACCCAAAACTCTATTTGCTCTCGATAACAGATTTACAATAGACACTAATTATATACTTTATTTCTTTAATGTATTGTATGATGTATTTCTCTTTTTTTCTTCTTCTTATCCTCTTCAACTTGAATTTGTTCCTCTATATGGAGCTTTGTACAAACTAGTTGTCGGATGCTTGAAATGGACAATCTTGACCATCTAATTATTGAAACTAGTCGTTCGGAGAACAACTTCTATTATTGATTCCACATTAAAACTGACTTTATCTGCACAAAAACAATTTAAACAACACAATATATCTTTGATTTGAAACAATTAATCACATTTAAATATTTAATAATAATTTGAATAATTTATATTATGAAAAAATTTGAAGGTTAAAGCAGAACATGCTATAAAATCTGATTTTGATATTTATGTGAAAGACACTTTAATTTTTTTTTATAGATTTAGAAACAAATCAATTAATCACATTTAAATATTCCATAAGAATTTGAATAATTTCCATTATGAACAAATTTGAATGTTAAAGCACACTAGACTATAAAATCTGATTTTGATATTTTTGTGAAAGGAACTTTAATTTGTTTTTCATATTTTAAAACAGTTTTAAAAGTTTTCTTCTTCTATTAACTTTAAACAAATTAATATAATAAAATAATAGTAAATAAACACTTATCTGGGTTTGCAGTTCATATGTACATACTAATCATGCTTAGAGATCTATGAATATTACTACAAGAGACATGTAAGATCATCAAATATAAATACATACTTGGAGTATTGTTATCATCAAAACTTTATTAGATGATTGGACCATCTAAAGGGACTTTGGGACGTCTAATGATTTAATAGGCACTAAACTTAATTTGTTCACCTCCTGTCATCCTCAAACGGATGGAGAAACTGAGATTGTTAACAGATCTCTATCCATTATGCTTAGGACACTTTTGAAGGGTAACCATAGATCTTGGGATGATTACCTTCCCCACATTGAGTTTGCTTATAATAGAGTGGTTCACAAGACCACCAAAATGTCTCCCTTTGAAGTTGTCTATGAGTTTAATCCTCTTACTCCTGCTGATTTAATACGCCTTCAAAACACTCATGACTTTCTACATAAAGATGGAGTTTCAAAAGCTAAATTTGTTCAAAAATTGCATAAGAGGGTTAAAAGTCAAATGCAAAAACAAAGTGAGAGATACGCCAAACAAAACAATATGGGAAAAAGGGAGTTAATTTTTGAAGAAGGGGATTGAATTTGGCTCCACTTAAGAACAAATCGTTTCCCTACAAAAAGGAAGTATAAACTCAACCCTCGGGGATATGGGCCTTTACAACTTATCCAACGCATCAATTATAATGCATATAGAATAGATCTGCTTGAGGAGTATGGAGTCCACACTACCTTTAATGTTTTTTATTACGTCCTTTTGTAGGTGGCTCAGATGATTAAGCATAATCCACAGATTTTAGCACAAATCCTTTTATATGCATGTGTATCATGTGATAGCAAGAATTTACTCAACCTCTCATACCATTGTCGTGGTGCTTGCTTCAAACCATATAGAGCTTTCTTGAGTTTTAAGACATGATCTGGATGTTTATGATCTTCAAATCCAGGAGGTTGACTTACATAAACTTCTTCATCAATATACCCATTAAGGAAACCACTCTTGACATCCATTTGGTGTAGTTTGAATCTATTCATGCAAGCGTATGCTAAGAGCAGTCTCACAGCTTCAAGTCTTGCTACTGGTGCATAAGTTTCCCTATAATCAATTCCTTCTTCCTGATTGTATCCCTTAGCAGCCAGTCTAGCTTTGTTTCTAATAATGATACCTTGTTCATCTAACTTGTTTTTGAATACCCACTTAGTAACAATGACATTCATCTGATTAGTTCTGGGAACAAGTGTCCAGACTTCATTCCTAGCAAAGTGATTCAGTTCTTCATGCATAGCATTTATCCAGTTGTTGTCTTCAAGTGCATCAGCTACAGTCTTTGGTTCTACTTGTGAAACAAATGCCATATGCTTACAGAATTTATTCAATGATCTTCTAGTTGATACTCCTCTCTAAACCTGACCAATGACATTGTCTAATGACAAATTATTGGGCACTCACCATTCTCTTGGCAGTCCAGAATTAATTGCATCAATACCAACTCTAGTTTCAGCAGACTGATTTTCTGGTTTAGTTGATTGAATTTTTGTTGGTTTACTGATTTCTTCTGTCCTGTTTTCCAGACCAGTATCAGCTTGTTGAATGTTTGGAAACTCATCATCTGCACCTGTCTTTGAATTTTCCTACTAGGACAGTTTCACTGGATTTTGAGTCTATTATGAGACAAAGATTAGGCTCAAAAGTGATCTTGTACCCCTTGTCAGACAGTTGACTGATGTTGAGCAAGCTGTGCTTTATTCCATCCACTAATAGTACATCTTTGATGATCACTTTATCATTTCCTCCAATGTCACCAACTCCAAGAATCCTACCACAATTGTTGTCTCCATAAGTGACATATCCAACAGGTTTAAACTTCAAATTAGTTAATTGGGAAACATCACCAGTCATGTGTTTGGAGCATCCATTATCCAAGTACCACAGTAATTTACTGGATGTCAAACAGACTTGCAAAACAGATTAGGTTTGAGGCATTGGTACCTTGTTAAACTTGGGTCCAGAAGTGTTAGTGATGCTTTTAGGCACCCACCTAACCAGTCCTTTTGGCATATCAACTTCCTAATTTTATAGTTCTTCACAGAGTGGTCGTTTCTCATACAATAAAAGCAAGTCATGGGAAGTGAAACCTGTTGCGAATCTGTTTTAAAAAAGCTATTGTACTTCTTTTGTTTTCCTTGAAAACCAATTTGATAACTAATGCCAGCTTTTTCAAAAACACAGTTTTCAGAATCCAAAATGGCATTGAGGTTTGCAATACCAATTGAAAGTTTGCAATACCAAAATGGCAGCAGTAGTAATTAAGTAATTTACTTTATTTTTGCAGAGTTTCAAAATTTTCACAGTTAATTGGCTGACTAGAATCAAAATTGCTGGAAGCTTTGTAAATCATTTCCAAATGATTAAAATCAGTTTTCAGTTGCAAAATTTCATCTTCCAGTTGTTTGACTTTGTCTTCCAACCAATTGTTCAGACCTTTCAGTCTATTATTAGATAAGGCTTGTTTGTTAGCTTCTTCATGGGTTTCTTGAAAAGCTTAAAGTAGTGAACTGTAATTTGCACTATTAAATGAAGTGCTGGAGTTTTCACTACTAACCTCTGAATTTTCCCCAGCCATGAGGCACAGTGCTTCAAATTATTCCTGTGAGGAATTGCTAAATGAGGAGGCACTGTCTTCCCATGCAATATAAGCCTTTCTTCCGTTTCCAACTTTAGAATTCTTCTTTTCCGTGGCTCTATCTTTGTTGGCCAGTTTTGGGCAATCTGCTTTCATGTGTCCCTGTTTGCCATAACCAAAACAGGTAATTAAATTTTTTGTTATACCTCTTATTTTGTTGATTCCTCGTTCTACTTTTCATCCTGATGAACTTCTGGAATCTCTTAATCAATAGGTTGAGATTTTCAGTATCACTATTTTCTTCAGTGTTGTCCTCACTGGTTTCAATTTCAGCAACTTTTGATTTTAGAGCGAGGCTTCTTGTTTTCTTCTCCACAGTTTCCATCTCTTTCAACCTCGTAATTTCCAGTTCATGCTCTCTCAATTTTCCAAAGAGTGTTGTTGTAGTGAGAGTTGTCAAATCTCTGGTCTCGGAGATTGTTGTCAGTTTGGGTTGCCAGCTTCTGTCCAAGCATTTGAAAATCTTTATATTCAACTCCTCTTTGTCAAATTGCTTGCCAAGCCTGATCAAGTGATTGACTATATGAGTGAATCTCTGTTGTACATCTACAATTGATTCTCCTTGTTGCATTCTAAATAATTCATATTCCTGAATCAGTGCATGCTTTCTGGCCCGTTTCACATCATTAGTCCCCTCATGAGTGACCTCAAGTATATCCCACATCTCTTTTGTCGAACTGCATTGTGATACCCTGAAGAACTCATCAAGATTCAAAGCAGAAGTGATTATGTTCTTAGCCACACAGTCATACTGAACACGCTTATTCTCAGCTTCAGTTAATTCATCATATGGTTTTGCAACAAATATTCCATTCACAACAGACATTGGAATGTATTGACCTTTCACTATTGCATTCCAAATACCACGGTTAATAGATTCAATAAAAATCTTCATTCTCACTTTCCAAAATTGATAATTGACCCCAAAAAACATGGGTAGCCTGTGTATAGAGGCTCTCTCAGCAAAAGGCAACTTGTTGATACCAATTGTAAAATAAGTTTTGGCAAAGTTCAAGAGGGGGGGAGGGGGGGTGAATTGAACTCCTTTAAAAATTTTCGCAAAAGTACTTCTTAATGTAAGGAATGAAGAATCTTTAAAGAAACTATTAAGATGATATGAAAAGCAATCAGTCAAAGGTTCAAAACAAATTCCAGAACAACACCAATCAATCAGAAACAGTAAACTGAAAACAGGATTCCAATTCTTGAAAAGTAGTGAACTATAAAAGTTGTTCTTGAAAGACAATTCAAGAATTCAAAGAATTAATCCAAATAATAGTTCAAATGTATTTTTAGTATTAATAAACTTTTATCACACGAAACAAATTCAGTTTAATATAAGAGACTTGATTTTATTCAATTATTAAGTAAAATCAGTTCTTCTGGAAAACCTGGTTACTGAACAGGAAACTCAATGAGTTTAAAAAATGGTACAGTTTCAGAAATAACTTGAGTAGACCGTATTCAAACCAAATATATGTTTTCAAAAAAACTTAGAATGTTACCAGAATGTTAAGCGATCAATTCAATTAACAAGTTTTAACAGATTCTGGAAAATCTAGAAAATCAACAAGAACTATCCAGAAGTGAACAAGAAACAGCAAGAACACACATATTTATCCTTGTTCACCCTTCGTCAAGGGATACGTCCAATCTCTTACTCCACAGTAAGGATTTGCACTATATAAAGATCAAATCGATCAATTTACAATAGTTCAAACACTTGCACACTGCAAGAAATATACTGTTCCCAACAGCAAACACTTTGCTGAAACCTACAACAGATCACCGAACTATACAGACTCCACTGTATAACCCAGAAAACACCTAGTTGAATCCTTCAGCAGGCTAATACCTGTACAAAATTCACTGTACAACCAAAATTACCACACCAGGAAATTCACAATACAACAGTATTCAATACGAAGAAAGAATTATGACGAACATAGCAATACAAGCACTTCTATACACAACAGATTACAAAAGTAATAAAGAAAGGGTATAGAAGGCTTAGTTTGATGATCAGATCAGTGAAGTATCAATCCCAGTCAATGCAAAGCTTCATAATCAAATCAGACTTCAGTTCTTGATGTAAGAGATTGAATGATCTTGATCACAAAATAAGAAGGGTGTTTTTCTCTCTTTTGAAAACACAAAGCTCTTGATCAAAAAAATGTTTAGAAAGATTTTTTGTGTTATCTTCAAAATGCACGCCAACTATTTATAGACATTTGTCTTAAAAATTCAGTCAATTTGTTTTGTTAAATAGTCAATTGTTTTTTTCCAGTTAGTTAAAACAGTTATTTAAAATGTAAGTTTTGATTTTAATGATTTCCTAAAAACTTTTTGTTAAATCAAATTTTATTCTTGGAGTTTATCCTTGAATGATATTGTATGCACCACTGATTTGAGATCAAACTAATCACAACACACAGGCTAATTTATAGACCAAGCTCCTCCAATCTATATGAAGACTCCATGCAATCCATGTATGATCACTAGGTCTGGAACATCATCAAATGGTTGGCTTTATCAAATCTTCTTAGCAACTCCTGGTGTTAACAACTACATCTTTCACATGTCTTAGAACTGCAAGCATACCCTCTCAATCAAGAAGATTCATTCCTCCCACCATATTTTCCCCAACCACAGTTGTTGCATCAATGCCTTCCCACCAATTACAACACCCTCAACATCATCAACACCATCACCATTGCCAAAGGTTAGACCATTACCAACACCCTCATCACTACTAGTGCCTTATAGAATTAGTGATTCTCCTATTGAGGAAGGTTCACAGATATATACTGATGGAGGTAATGCACAACCAAACATTGAGGATGACAATCTCTCACTTGGTCATGCCCTTCCTATGATTTCACCTTATGGTCTTGGGTAAGTAATAAGTATAAATAAACTATTTAACATTATTTCTTTTATTAATTTATTGTCTAATAATTCCAACCTTGTTTTCTTTATGTTTCATCCATGTAGGGTTGCATCATAAGCAATCACAATGACTGTTAACAAAAATATTGTGAACCTTGAGTTACATGGGGTTTAATAACCGATGTAGATAGGGAAATCTTCTTCCAACGTTTTAAAGTAATTTTTCTTATTTAATATTAACAAAACTTGTCGTATTAGGGTTGTTGAATTTAATTAAAATGTCCATAAATTTTGATACAAGTGTGGTTGTTATGTAATGTTAAGTTATTGATAGTTAGGTAAATTAAAGATTGTATGTTATTGACTTTAGGTATTATGAATTTGTCATAATTTATTCTTGATTATCAAGTATTTCTTTAGTTATTATTTCTTTAATGTTAAGTATTCACAAAGTTTCTCATTTTTAAGTACATATTTTTGTGTTTACATAGACAAAAATTAGTAGGAAACCTAAACATAAGGAAAGGATTAAAAAAAAGCTTCCACTCCAAAGCCGAACATATGCTATCAGAAATGTTCATGAAAGCTAAATAAATTGGAAAAAAGCTTAATTGGATGTTTGATGATGTGTGGAGTTCTTTGCTATTCAAGTGGAATTCACTTGACTTTCGTACCAAGTGTATTAAAGCCCGAAAACACCGAGCATCTGACATGAGTGGTTCTTTACACATTGATGGCTCTATAAGTACACATGAGCATGCCATTTGCATGCTGTCAACACCCGATTTTGTTCGGATAATATTTTAATTAAAGCATATTGATAAAAAAAAAAGAATAATAACATAAAAAATATTTATTAGTTTAAGTTTTCTTGAAAATAATGATAACAATAAAAAAACAAAATAAAAATAATAAATTTGAATTTTTCCATTAATAAAAATAAAAAATGATTTTTTCCAAAAAAAAATTAATAAAATAAATAATTAATAATAAAAAAACGAAAATAACAAGAAAATAACAAAAATATCTTAATTTAAAACAACAACATCTGAAAATTAATAAATAAATAATAAATAAAAAATAATAAAAAC
>Ga0099824_1003788_pt1 | contig 21984 bp, 13 predicted proteins | sample SiratrowhiteBW_FD_76837 | JGI IMG/M metagenome (GOLD analysis project Ga0099824, IMG submission 76837) | Root nodule microbial communities of legume samples collected from California, USA - Siratro white BW | ecosystem: Host-associated > Plants > Roots > Nodule | place: USA: California... | reverse complement strand
AATACTTCTTTTCACTCTGCTATTGACATGTCTCCCTATAAAGTTGTTTTTTTGTAGAGACCCACCTCTTTTACTTCGTTATGATGTTCAAGTAGGAGACACCTGCTATACAAGAACAACTATAATCCAGAGATGCATTACTAGAATTTTTAAAAGCTAATATGGTGAATGCCCAAATGAGAATGAAAGCTCAAGCTAATCATAACAGAAGAGATGTAGAATACAAGGTGGGAGAATTTGTCTATGTGAAATTGAAACCTTATAGACAACACTCAATAAGGTTAATTCAAAACCAGAAGTTGTCGATGCGTTATTTTGGCTTATTTGCAATTGTGACACACACTGGTCCAGTAGCATACAAATTATAACTACCTCCAACAGCTTAAATCCATCAAGTGTTTCATGTGTTAGTACTGAAAAAATGCGAAGGGCATCCCCAACCTGCTTGTGTACCTAAGCCTTTGTTATTGAATGACAAGGGTCATTTGTTACAACCGCAGGTAGTTCTCAGTAATCGCATAATCAAGAAGAATGACAAATGGCAAGAAGAAGTCCTCATTGATTGGAAGTGTCTGACTCCTGATGAAGCTATCTGGGAACGTTATGCAGACATACAAAGCCAATATCCAACATTCAACCTTGAGGACAAGGTTATACTCAATGGAGGAGGTAATGGTATCAGCAAAGGTAGAAATTCAGTTAAAGGAGAAGGACACTCGGCAGGGGATTTAAGAAAGAAAGGAGGCAAAGGATCAGTTAGTTAAGGAGTAGAGGAAGGGAGAAGGAGGACGCAAGAAAAATTGGTAGTATTCTCTCTGAAAATTGTTTCTTTTTTCCTGTGTTGTGTTCATTGATGAAGCATTTCTACAATCTCATATAAGTGTGAGGCGTTTTGGATAAATTGATCACCGCTCCACCATTTATTGAGTGGAAAAGTTGTTGTCACTTTGAGACGAATTCTATTTCAATTCTATAAATTGCTATTGTTCCTCGTAAAATTACTCTAGTCAAATTTTAAGTCTGCATCATTAACAATGAAAGTTGCAACAACTCCTTAAAGATAGCAACAACTCCTTAAAGATTTGCGAGGTAGTTTATTTTTTGTGTATTAAAATCCTTTTATTTCCTTTTTGCATAATCTAATGTCTCTTTTTTTCGTTTGAACGGGTTTTGCCTTGGTAGGAATATGTCTTTCCGAAAACTCTTTTTCATTTGGTAGTTCTATTACAAATGCATTCCTATGCCAAAAGGTAGTAGGAATTTCAGCACATACTAGGTAAATCTTTTCCTAAGAAATTTATAATTTTAATAGATTCCGGCACAGATTTAAATTGTATACAAGAAGGCCTAATTCCTACATAGTATTATGAAAAAACATTACAGAAGCTGTTTACAGCTAATAATTCAAACTTAAAAGTATAATATAAATTAACAAATGCAAGAATATGTAATAATGGAAAATGTTACAATAATGATTTCTTCCTAACTAAAGATATCACTGAAGAAATTATTTTAGGAACGTTGTTCCTAACACAAATTTATCCATTTACGTTTCCGAATTAGGAATTAGTTGTAATGAAAATTCATTTAAATTTATAAGCTCCATAAGAAATAAAGAAATCAAGAATATTAAAGAATACAATTCAGTAAAAAACCATGTATACAATTCAGTAAAAAGTTTTAGCAATTGACTCTAGTATCACTTACCATGGTAACGCAAAAAAAACTCGAAAAATTGTAATTCAAGACGTAATTAAAATGATGTAATAATGGATATATATAAAAAAAAAAGTTAAGTTATAATTCAAAAATTCAAAGTCTTGATTTTAACATATAAAAAATAAATGTTACAAGAAAATGGAGTTAGAAAAAAGTATCTAAAGTGAAACATGTCCTATTTACTTCTTTTCTCTCTCTTTATACAATCAAACTTTGAACGGACATTAAATTTTTGCTTAATTATGGAATTTAGGATTTTATTTTCAAATCTAATCCCTTTGTCATGCATGTACTTTTTATCTTGTTACAGAAAATCTTCAATTTTTCGTACAATTATTTTCTTTTCTCAGACATCTTGTCTTTTTACTTTTTAGGGGGAATCTTTAACCTTTTCTCTATTTTTCATATTTTTTTTAACAAATATATTCGTCAATTGATGTAAAACTCATATTTTGTAATTTTAATTATTAATGAAGTCATTGAATATTAAATAAATCTCAAAGAGTCATTTACTCTTAACAGTTTATATCTAATAAATAATGTATTTAAAAAAAGTTAAAATTATATCAATTCTATCTTTAACAGTTTTGTTTTTCTGTTTTTTTTTTTATGATAAAGGGATTAATGGTGATGCATAAATAACATTTTTCTCGAAAGCAAAAGTAATTCTTTTTAGCCAGTGGTATGTAGGGTGTGTTGGATTAATTTAATTTCTATTAAACTATGTTAATATACTTGGTTATTTTAATTAAAAATAAAATTTATGTTTATTTAAAATTTGTAATAAATTTTTAAAGTTCAACTTTGAAGTGAAATTGAAATATCCACAACGCACTGATTATATGTCCTTGGCACGCATTCTGTAACGTTGGCCACAAATAGACACTATGATTGATGATATTTTCGAACCAAAAAATATAATAAAATTATTATTATTATTATTATTATTATTATTATTATTATTATTATTATTATTATTATTATTATTATTATTGTTATTATTATATAATGTAAACGGAACTAACTCAAACAAAGCAACTATTTTGTCTTCTCTTTCACATATCACCGGAAAATAACAGCCACGATGAGTCTCGCCGGCGCCGGAACTTCAACTCCAACATCCTTCGACCGTTTGCAGGAACTGAAAGCCTTCGTAGAATCCGGAGGCGGCGTTAAGGGTCTCGTCGACGCCGGAATCACCAAAGTCCCTCGGATTTTTGTAATGCCGCCGGAAGAACTCGCCGCCTCCGGCGATCGGAGCCATGTCCACTTCAAAATTCCCGTCATTGACCTCAAAGACGTCGCCGGCGATCGCTCCGGCGTGATCGACGGAATACGGCAGGCGGCGGAGGAGGTGGGTTTTTTCCAGGTGGTGAATCACGGCGTGCCAGTGAAGCTATTGGAGGACATGCTGGCGGCGGCGCGTGAGTTCCACGAGCTTCCACAAAAGGTGAAGAGTGAGTACTACACTAGGGAGACGAAGAAAAAGGTGAAATATTGGACCAACTTTGATTTGTATCAGTCTAAGTATGCCAACTGGAGGGACACTCTGAATTGCACTGTAGCACCTGAACCTCTTGATCCTCAAGAATTGCCTCCTGTTTGTAGGTAAATTTTGGTCAAGCTTCATACACAAATTCTTCAATATAGAACATTTTTAATCTAATGAAAAGAAAGTAGCAGATTTTGTACTGTGATCTGAAAACAAGAAGTTGCTAAATGCATTTTATTACTGCACTGTCCACAACTTCCCTATGTGTTGTTACAATGCCAATGTAACACTACATATGTATGAAAATGACATCATCTGACCCTATGGATATTATTTGATTTGATACCATGATTATTGTTACTTTTTACTTAGAAATCTCCTTTAATTTTTATATTACACCTTTTGGTTCATTTGATTTTGACATGTCAACGATTCTTTTGATTTGATCTTCTGATTGAGTCTCCATGATTCTTTGCAAATTATGGACAAAGACTATGTAAGGCATAAATTGCAGTAATGGTTAGTATATGAAAAGGTGATGACTAGGACTTGATTCGTTGAAAGTTTGTTCCTGCTTTTGTCATCTAGAATCGCTTGAAGATGTGTGAAAGAAAAAGTTCTATTTCTGCAATTTGACAATTTTCCATTACTGATAGTAAGCACTGTGCTGCAGCTTATAATTTTTTTACTTGAGTGAGTATACATATATTACTTGGAGTAACAGGGTATTGTTTGAGAGTTTATGAACTACAATGATTTGAGCAAAGATTTGGTAGAATGGATAATTAACATTATTTGTGTGCTAATCTAATTTTCAGGGATGAAATAATGGAATTCTCAAGGCAAAGTCAAGTATTGGGGAGCCATTTATTTGAGTTATTATCAGAAGCACTTGGGCTTAAGCCTAACCATCTTGAAGACATGGATTGTGCAAAGGGACAATTAGTTTTGTGTCACTATTATCCATCATGCCCTGAGCCTGAACTGACTATGGGCCTCAAGAGCCACACAGATCCTGATTTCCTCACACTTTTGCTTCAAGACCATACTGGTGGACTACAAGTTTTGGTCCAGAACCAATGGATTGATGTGCCTCCAATTCCTGGGGCACTTGTTGTGAACATTGGAGATCTACTGCAGGTAAGTCACACACAAATAGTTTTATCTAATTCTTCTACACATCAATGTCACTACATAAAGATGAATAACATGATGATATCAGTTAAAGGGTATATCCATGCTGCCTTAAATTTTGAATCTCAAAGCTTGCAAATTTTGATATTCCCTGATAACCAAAATGTATATGGCTAAATGAATCTGATGATACAACACATCTGCAGCTTCTTTCCAATGACAGATTCAAAAGTGTGGAGCACCGTGTGATGGTAAACCAAGGACAGGCCAGAGTATCAGTTGTAATCTTCTTCACTCATGATCATTGTCCATCCACAAGAATGTATGGCCCCATCAAGCAATTAGTCTCAGAAGATAATCCCCCAGTATACAGGGAAACAATATTGCAGGACTTCAATGATCACGTTTATGAGAAGGGACTCAATGGAATCCCAGCTCTTTCCCATTTCAAGTTATGAAAAAATTCTCATGCAATGCTACAAAGCAATGTATTGAAGTCTTTTCCTGTGTGACACTTAGTTTGGGTGTCTTCTACAATTAATCGTGGAAATAAAATGTAATTATAATGAGTGTCTAACTCTCTGTTTCGTGTTTTATTTAGTTTGGTCAGAGACTGTTTGTTATATTTTTATGTCATCAGTTTAGTCTAATTTCTTTATGATATTGTATTTTTTTATTTTTAATAATATATTTTATGTCGTGTCATATTTAAAGTGTTAACTTATTAATATGAATATCCAAGAAAAAAATGGAAGCATCATAAATATCCAAGAACACTACATAGATGTTTGCATCTGTTAAACTGTTTTCAAACCATTCTTACAGATTGCTATTAAGAGGGTACAAAAGATAATTATGGCGTGTTACAAGAGGATACGAGGATCACGAGGATAGGACTACTAGGGGAATTGAAAAATTTGGCTGAAGAGAAAATGCAATGTTGAAACAGAAAGTTAGGGTGGAGTGGTTGGCAAAGGGAGATACTAATTCCAAATTTTACCGCGTTAGGTTGAGGTGGAGGCTTTTAAATAACAAAATCAAAGGACTGCCTATTAATGGTGGAGAATGGAGTGAGTACCACTTTCGGTGAAGGAGGATGTTTTTAAGTATTTTGCAAATAGGTTTACAGCCCAAACAAAATCGGGGGTTAACTTAGATGGGATACAATTTGATACAATTAATGAAGATGACAATGACTTGCTCTGCAATGTTTAAAGATGATGAAATTCCAGGGGTAATTAGAGAGTGTAGCAGCTCAAAAAGTCCGGAGCCAGATGACTTCAATTTCAATTTTATCAAGAGCAATTGGGGGATTTTAGGGGGTGACATTATAAAAGCTTTACATTGGTTTCATGAGACTGACTATATTCTTAGTGGGTGTAATGCTTCTTTTATGACACTTATTCCTAAGTGTGAAAACTTACGTGAAAACCCTATAAGTTAGGGAACTTCAGACCTATTTCTCTAGTAGGATGCATTTATAAAATACTTGCAAAAATACTAGCAAACAGACTAAAAAAAGTGTTGGTAAAGGTAATTGATATGAATTGATCTATGTTTCTTAGGGAGAGGAGATTGTTAGATAGTGTCTTAATAGCTAATAAGATGGTTGATTTTCTCAAAAAGGAACAGTTGAAGGGTGTGATAGTAAAGGTTGACTTTGAGAATGCCTATGACTCAATGGAGTGGGACTTTTTATAATACATGATGAAGAGGTTAGGCTTTCAATGCAGGTGGATTAGATGGATCAATACTTGCCTCAAATTTGCATTAGTTTCGATGTTGGTTAATGGTATTCCAACTAAGGAATTTAGGCTGCCGAGGAGACTTAGACAAGAAAACCCTCTTGCTCCGTTCCTGTTCTTAATTGTGACAAAGAGATTGGCAGGGTTAGTCATAGAAGCTTCTAGAAAAGGGGTTTTAGAAGGAGTATGTGTGGGGAATAAAGGTGTAGAGGTGAAATTGTTACAATTTGCAGATGATACTATTTTTTTTTCTGCCAACCTAAGTTAAATTGTATCCTAACTATTAAGGCGATCCTTCGCAGCTTTGAGATTGTGCCCAGATTGAAAGTGAATTTTCATAAGAGTAAAATAGGAGCATTAGGGATATCGGATATGGATTTGAGCATCTTCTCTAATTGTTTGAATTACGGTAGAATAAGGTTATCGTTCACTTATCTGGGGATTACAATTAGAGCGAATCAACGAAAGGTGGAATTCTAAAACCCAATTATCCACAAAATACATTCGAGATTTTCTATGTGGAAGGGAAGATTGTTATCTATGGCGGGGAGGATTTTCTTGATTAAGTTTGTTCTTAATGCACTGCCTCTATTTTATTTTTCTTTTTTCAAGGCCCCTAAACATCTGTAAGGCCATAAGATCGATTATATTATTTTTTTATGGGATTGGGGATCCGAGGGGAGGAAAATTCTGTGGTTAGCTTAAAGTGTACTTACCCATAGAGATTGGAGGATTGGGCGTGAAGGATATACTTGTATTCAATGTTGTCCTCATTGTAAAGTGGAAGTGGAGATTGGGTGCTAAGAATGGTGGTGGGTGGAGAGGATTAATTGAATCTGGATATGGTGATTGGAGGGATATGGAAAACTCCATGACAAATAGAAGAAGTTCGAATTGGTGAAAAGATTTAGGAATAATCTGAGATAAATAAAGAATCCATCTAGTTTGATCGAAGGATTAGATAGAAGGTAGGTAATAGGAGTAGGATTAAATTTTGGGAAGATTGGTGGGTGAGTGATGGAAAGTTAAAGGAAAAGTTTCCTAGACTGTATGGGATCTCAGTTTTCAAAGATAGGATGGTTAGTGACTTTGGCTTGTGTCGAGAGATTAGACTTTCTCGGGTTTTTTGTATGGCAGATCCCGTGAAGGAGGGAACTGTTTGATTGGGAGAAAGATTTGGAGAAGTAGTTATTGGAACTCATTACTATTGTTACTAGGAATGAAAATATGACTGATCAGTGGTGTTGGGCTGGGGAGAATGCAAATGCTTATACAGTTCAGTCAAGTTATTAGGCTTTGAAGGAGCTACCAGGTGATATGTGAAATGAATGTTTTAAAGAGGTTTGAAATCTGAAGGTATTAGCAACTGCTAAGGTGTTTGAGTGGAGAGTATTGTTAAACTGACTGCCATCTAGAGCTAATCTTGAGAGTAGAGGGGTGCAGGTATCATGCAATCTTTGCCCTTTTTGTAATAAAAAAGTGGAAACTATTCAGCATCTTTTTGATTAATTGTGAGGTTGCAGGGTTAAGTGTGATAAATAGGTACAACTAACGTTAGTAAGAACTAATGATATTGCTAAATATTTCTGTAACTTTTACCTTATTGGCTTGGGTAACAAACATAATAGTGTGTGGAAAGGGACGTGGTTGGCATTAGCTAAGGCGATATGAACTCATAAGAATAGGATTATTTTTTATGGTGGTAGGATTGATGAGATAGAAATATTTGCATTTACACAATTGGATGTTTGGTCCTCGGCAAAATTCGATGGATTTAGGTTACGAGGAACATTCTCGGAACGGTGTATACACCCTATAGATTACTTAAGAGAAGGTAGATAGATTGTTAGACATTGTAGAATGATTTTGGAGGTTAGGTTGCAGACAAGAGTAGGGGCTTGTTTTGTAGAATTATGCTTGTTTCTATGAAGGACTACATTTATGTAGGTATCCAGATGAAAGAGGTTAGAATGTTGCTGGAGTACCCAACTGTTGGGTGTTGGTCACCAAGAAGGATGGCTATGCGGTTGTAAAATATAGCATGGTCTGTCTGGATTAGCAGCAGTAGAATAAAATATCAAGGAGGACGTGGGAAGCCATTTGAGGCTCAAAACATATACCGAAAAAGTGAGATGCAGAGGTGGTTGCAGTTGCAGTTGCAGTTGCAGACATGATGCTTTATGGCTTTGTAAATGTAGTAGATTGGCTTTTTGTTTAGCCTGCTAAGCTTCAAAGAGAAGGATGAATGATGTTAAGATACTATTATGTTAGGAGTGTCTGTCACATACAATTGGCTTTATTCACTTGTTCACATTACAATTTAAGTGTGTTGAGTGACAACTTACTCTAAGGATAGATATTTTCTTTTTTTTATATATAAGGTGTTTTCTATTAATTAGAATTTTTTATTATTAAAAAAAACTTTATATTACCTTTTACATATTTCAACTTCTTAAATATTTTAATTTTATATGAATGACCTTAGCAAAGAAATTTTTACCTGAAAAGTTATTTTGAATACCCCATCATGGATTAAAAGGTGTAAAAAACAAAATAAAGATTTTATTATCAATATTATCGATTTAAAAAATTTACTGAAAATCTTATTCCATTCCAGTGTTCTTAATTGGTAGGGATTTAAAAAAAAAATGGTAGGAATTTAAAAGATAATTGTCAACGATGGTTAGAGTACAGATACAAATTAAGTTAAGAAATACAAACAACTCTCAAGAGGCTGGTTTATATTAAAATAAAATTGACTGAAGTCTAATACAAGTTATACTTTACTAATTAAAAAAGTATAATTTTTTAAAAGTGATTAAAAAACAGACAGTGAAATATAAAGCACATTCCAAGAATATGAGAGTGCAATACACCCTAAAGATAATTTATTTGTGCAATGAATTTCATAGAGAGTTGACCTTAATGAGACCCATATATTTCTTAGGACAAGTCAAAAAAGGGTGATTGATAGCAAGAATAAATGCACTTAATTTTGGGCTAATTATAAAACATAATGAAGTTAGTTATTTGTCAAATAATTGTATTTCAAAATTTCAAAACACAAATAATGATACACCCTTAGATCAATGTGTGGAAGGGCGTTCAAATTAAGAGAATTTCATTTAAACTTTTATATGTATGGTAACGTATTAGAAAGATAGTATGATAACGTATTTTATTTAAACTTGTATACATATTTTAAATGTTAGCACTTATAATTTTATGTTTTAATTTCTCATAAAATTATGATATTTTATTTTTTTTAAGATTATTTTTATACTTTTAATTATTAATATAATTTTGTCAAATTAATTTCTATCTCAATTGAACTATTAAATCTTTAAATCGATATTTTAAATGGTTCAATCTAATTTTTAAAATATATTAAAAAATAAAGTAAATTATCGTGTGAAACTCATCTTAGGATATGCCAAGTTTTTAATTTTGATATATATATAGAGGTGATAAACTTTGTCTTGTAGTAAAGTAAGAAAAAGGAAGAAATAGAAGTGAGATATATATAATAATAATAAAAAAAACACAAAGAGAAATCGAAGATACAAAAGAGTTCTAATACTGTAACATAAAAGCAAGAACCGATGTCTATACGAAAAAAACAGAAGAAAGCATGAAAAAAAAAGGAAAGCGAAGAAATGAAAACAAAACATAAAATATTATTTCGTGTCAAAAAAAAGTAACATATATATATATATATACCAAAAAAAAGAAACAAAGCAAACTTAACATATGTACGCCTAAATATTAAGTCATTTTCAATTTAAAATCTAAAATCTTAAAATATTATATTTATAGGTTTTTTTATTATATATTATTTTTTTTTTTTATTTTTACTTAAAGTGATACTTAAACTTACATTTAAATATTTAACATGTTAAATGATTTAGTAAATAATCATTTACTTAAAGACTAGAGGGTCTAACAAAATATCATCTATTATAAAATTAGACGATTTAACATATGATTGTCTACTCAAAAACTATATTAGACATTTTAGTAAAAAATTATCTTCTAAAAAAATAAACTAAAAAGATTTAACGAATGACCATATTTATAAAAAAAAAAATAGAACTATACAAGACAAAATTTATCAAAAATAAAAGATAAAATTTATCAAAATAAAAGTAATTGGATTCAATAGTTCCTAATTTTTTTTTTTTTAATAATAAAATATTTAACACATGTTATGAATTGGTTTTTCAAAGACTTCAATGGAGAGTAGGCAATTGACATCTGGATAAGTTGTATATATGATAGGAAGAATATTTATGTGTTGGAATTAGTCTTAGATGTTTGGTTCGAACGCACAGAAAGTGGCTATATACAATATTAGGGTTTGTGATCTTGGCATTTTATATCCTCTCTGAAGATGAAAAAAAAAACGTGATTCTTCAATAAGTGATTATAAATTGGAATTATGAACAAAACACATGTTTGTACTAAATTTTAAAGTTATTCTTGAATAAAACTTAAATGTAAAGTAATAATAAATACAAATGTTTGACTTTAATAAATTTTTTTATATAGTATATTGTTATCTATTCTTTCTCAAAAATGCCTTCGATATTTTATATAGATTTTTGTTAGATAGCCGTTTAATTATTCTTAATTATATATTTTCTACAGTAAGCTTGTCAAAAGATCCAATTATTGTTTTTTATAGAGACATCCATTAAGTAGCTAGTTTTAATTCTTAATGTTCTCTACAATCTCTTCTTAGATTAAAGATGAATGTGGATCGGTTTATCTAAAGAGTAACATCCTTCTTCTTAATGCATGCATGAGATCATTCTTCTTATCATCACAATAACTTCCCTATGCTAAAAGAATCTTCAAAATTTTCTTTCTTCTTTTAAACACTCATCTTAGCTTAATTTCTACTCTTTCTATTCAGCTATACATGAATATATTTTCCATAAAAATTGAAATTTAATTTTACCCTAACACATAAGTTAAACTTCCTAATACTTTCACCTCTTCAGTAATAACAACACTTTAATTTGACCAAATTTCTCATCAAGGTAATATTTAAACTTAGACCTAATTTACTTTCATAAAATCGTATCTTTAACATATAAAATCTCCAAGCATTAATCTATCTAATAATTTCTTCACGTTTACACCAATTCATTGATTCAGATTTTGACCGCTGGTTGGAGACTAGAAATTGAATCCACCATTATTGAAAACGTTTAATTTATTGAATACCACAAAATTTTAATGCAAAAATGAATGTAAGGATTCTGAGTTCCTTGTTACCCTTAATTTGTTCTTAGTTATGATTACAAGAAAAATGACAAAATAAATTGAGGAACATGACAGACTGGCTTTTGACTAAGGGACCATTATTCACTAAACAGTTTAATGCTCGTTTTAAAAATGGTTGAACAATTTTTTCTTAGTTTGCCCAATTTTCAAGAAACGAAACATGTCTTATTATAATTCAATGATTTGTAATTTGGTTGCAAATAGTGACTAACAGCGAAATATCTGGGGTTGATAAGTGATAAGATAAAGTCAAAGTATATAAATAAAGGATCATTTTTATTGCGTAAAGTAAATTAATTAGATATAATTCGAAAATTTAGTAACACAATTTATTTTAACTATTGTATTATTGACATTGTAATCGTTATTGGATTATTCTTGAATTGCTTGATATTTAAGAGGTGTTAGTGTATATATTAGTTCTAATTAATTCAAATTAATTTAGTAATTTGGATTGATTTTTTAAAATAGTATTTAAACCAACCCAAATCTTATTAATATTAGTTCTATTAGGATTAATCGAGTTTCTTAATCTTTGAATATGAAAAGAGTATATATGTAATTTTATTTAAAAATTTAAATTTTGTCATTAAAAGTATAAACAAACTATATTTTATTGTAATTTTCTTTGATCACCAACTCAATAGAAATAAAAATTACAATAACAATACATACATAATAATTAATAATAGAAAATTTTGGCGCAACACCTAATTTTGTAAATTTTAAACCAGACATTTAAATCAATTACAATTAAAATTTGGTTGGTTTGATTAATGGCTAAAATTGTGAACCAATTTGTTGGATTTGAATTTTTAAATTGATGGGTTAATTCAAACTGATGAACAACCCTAACCTTCGCGATGCAAACTTCAAGGTAGATGTTAAAGTGTAAATATGAGGAAAATGTATGCAAAATCACACAATATATTTTGAAATATTACCTTCTAGACAGAACTTACATAAATTTATAAGAAAAATAATAAAGTATATATTATGACATTTTTTTATTGCGAATGTTAATATCATAATGATATACTTTTTGTTGACAACTATAAGAACAACTAATTACAGCATAACTTAGGCTCTTGTAAATTAATACTTAGATCAAATAAAACGTGATACTTATGTGAGGTTAAATAATTAATATTCAATAAAATTTTTAAATGTAACCATGTGTGATTCTCCATTTGCCAGCTACTAATGTACTTCATGTGGTTTCATTTTAAACTCCTTGTCAATAATCTGCCAATAACTAACACTTATTTATACACTATAAAGTTGTTTTCATAAGGAAATATATATTATAAAGTTGTTATTAATATTATAAAATGGATCAAGAAATCTTTGGCAGGTCCCTTGGGTGTAGTTTTTTAAATGCAGGTGAAGTGTAGCACTCTCAACCTTGATCTACAAAGATTTGTGTTCAAGATTCATATCTCCAACCACTATAACTTAGACTTTTTGTAGGGACAAGAAGAAACTCTTTAAGTATTAATATTGAACTCGTGATAGAAATAGTACGGAAAAGAATGACAGTATTCGAAACTTCTTATAGTTTTGCTTCTAGGTTAATCATATAGTTTAAATTTTATACATGCAATGTAATAAATCTTTAATTTAATTTATACATATAAAACTTATTACAACCATCTTTTATATTTATATTTATATAATATGTAATAGATTTAGTGTTGTCATTGTTAGTGTCTTATATATTTGTTAAATATTTTTTAAGTGATAAGCTTATAGTTTTGATTATGTATTTTAAATTGATTATGGGATGTTGTTTATGAGTCATGCATTATTTAGTTCATGGATCACATATTATTTTAATGTCTTTGAAAAAAACTTAAATATTTTTTTTAAAAAAATGGGTTAAAAAATATTTTAGAATATAATAATTAATTATATTAAAATATAATTGATTATTTTTTAATGTACAATGTTGTGTTTTTGTAGGTAATCAATTATCTTACACAGTAAATTATCATAGTCAATATATTCATTATTTTAAATAATTATTGATTATCTGAAGTTTAATTCAAAAATAAGTTGGGTAGATAATAAATTATTGTTAGACATAATCAATTAGATTATTGTGACACCCAAAAATATTTTAATAGTAGTTAGATTTTAAAGTGAATAGGAAATTAAGTTCATAAATAAAAGTTACATATTCATTTCTTATGTCATTTCAAAATCTTTAGTTTTAGGGAAAAAAAGTTCTCTTTATTCTTTCTATAAAAATGAATGTTTAACTGCAAAATTCTTATTAAATCAATATTATAAGGAATTAGTGGACTAAAGAGGTTTTTGAAACAATCAAAGTTTAGTCGTGATAAATGGAATCAACTTTATCTTAGAGTTTTTATTTTTATTTTTATTTCCTTCTTCTTGAGTGTATGTTTAAGAGGAGATGTTATGTGAGTGTAGAGTGGATCGTTACCTATTAGGATAAATGGTGGTTTGGTATGGTGATATGCATTTGTTATATGCTTATATTTACTCTATGAATGATTTGGAAGTAATAAAAAATAAAAAATAAATTAAAAAACAAAAAAAAAACTTGGAAACAATGTGTTAATTGAGTTTGGATAATGTATGGTAGTTTGTGAATCATGTCACAGTGTTTTAAGAAAATGGAAATGTTTCTGGAAATTTGTTGGATTGATTCCAATAAGTAGTTGTCGGTTAACCGTTTAAAGATATTCAAACATTGATGAAAATGTTTAAGCTTTGATGAGAACGTGAAAAAAAAAACAAAGCCATTTCAAAAAACAATGAAATGATTACTAAAGTGAGATAGCCGCTAAAAAAATATTGCTCTTAAATTAAATTTTGCTCAAATAATAAAATACTCAAACAAAACAAATATTGTCTTATTTATATTAACAAGGTTGTCAAGCCGAAAAAAAAAAACTTATTTAAGCTTCAACTTGATGGAAATATAGGGTTTGAAAATAAAACCTTAATCAAAAAAAGTTTGGTTTTCATAATTTACAATTTTTCAATTTTTAAACTTAAATTGGTTGGTTGATTTTTTAAGAAAAAAATACTAAAAGATCATAGAAAAAGAAATGGTGGGACATAAGAAATTACTTACAATTTTATAATTATGTAGATACACCAAAGAATAATTATTTTGGTTAATATTAGAGTCAGAACTGACCAAATATTTTTAATATTCATATAAATAACTTATTTATTATTATAATAAGGTCATTTTTTCTATTAGCTATCTAACTTTTTTCTCATAATAAGCTTTATTGGAATAACTTCTTTATTATTATTATTATTATTATTATTATTATTATTATTATTATTATTATTATTATTATTATTATTATTATTATAAGATTAATTTTCTGATAGTTTTTAAATTTTTTATAGTATTTTTTCTACCTTATTTTTTCTGAAAAATAAATTAGATACGATAAAATTCTAATTTGGATTTTGATGTATGAAATAAAAATCATTCACTAGTCTATTTTGTTTAGTTAAAATATATTTAAAAATTGATTTATTTAAAACAATGGTATGTTAGGTTCTATATATAAGAAACAAATTTTAAAAGTATATTTTCATAATTTATAAAATAAATTTAAGAAAAAATATTATGAAAAAGTAGTTGAACTAATTTGAATCTATTAATTATTGTAAAAATATGCATTAAATTTTTAAAAATAATATGAATGAATAATTAACCATTCATAAAATCGAAAAAGATAAATTAAATTCAATTGTATATATTTATAATTAATGGATTTAATAAATTTACTAGATTGACAAGAAGAATAATAGATAATTAGATTATTTTCTCTCCTTAATATGAAGTAAATGGTTTGTTATAGTTGTCAAATATCATAAATGGTCAACTATTAAATCGTAAATAATACTCATAGTTATCAATAATACTTTGCGGTATTCTCATGAATAAACTTGTGATCGTCAAAGAATTTGTCTTTTTTTCTTCATTCATGTAAAATACATAATGTTGATAATTTACTTTCTTATAAAAAAATTGATAATACTTAACTCTCCAAAGTGGTTCTTTTACTTTAAATAAAAAAATACAAACATAAAACAAGATAAAAATATATACTATGTAACAGTATTTAATAACATAAATTCGATAATATAAATGTTTATTATGTTCTTATTTATTTTTAAATCAATATATTTCTATTATTAATGTGATAGTTTTATTAGTAAACTCAAATTATCAACCTATCATTTCCTTCAAATTTTCCACAAAAGCTAACCTTATCTTCTTATCATATTTTATTCTCACTCAATTCTTTTATTATGTCTTATTATATTTTAACTAGTCATATCTTAATTTCGTAAAGTTTTCTAAAGACAGTTAAATTTATTTATGTTTTAAAATAATAATATTTATTTTCCTTTTAAATTATTTCTTTTAATTTCTTATGTTCTCATTTTTCTACTGAAAATTTTCATAAATTGAATAGTCTTTTTTTTATTTCAAATTTTATCAAATTTCATAAAAGATTTTGAAAAATTGTCTCTTAAAACTTCAAAAACCATATAACTCTTAAATACTTGAATATAAGATTACCAAAGTGGTAATACGATAAAATTACTTAACTTTCAAAGTAAAATTAAAAGAATTAAAAAATATATATAATCACAAAAATTAAACTAAAATTAACAAGCATTAATATATATATATATATATATATATATATATATATATACTAATTTTTTATGTTAAATGAATTATGAGTGTGATGGAGCGAGACCAGAAAAACATAAGGCGATAGTTGTGCGATAGTTGTTTTCTGCATGATACAAATTGCTTCGTGTATTAAATCATTTTCTAGTATATCAATCATGTCTTTATTATTTTTATTTTAAGATTTATATATTAAATAATTTTTGTTTTCTTTCACTAAAAAATATCTTTATCATATGTACTGTATGTTTTAACTACATGATAAATATAAATAATTATTTATTATACTATATAAATTTTTGATTTTTCAATCAATTAAAATTAATGGTTATTTTATTTTTCAAGAGTTTGTAAAAATGAGATATTTTATTGTTAAATATTTACAAATTTAGTTTATTAAAATGAGATATTTATAATTTTTAGTTTGCTAACACTTTTTTTTTTGCTACACTTATTAAGAAAGGTTTGACTTAATTGAATGTGAGAGAGAGAAAAAATTGTATAATAAATAAATATAAAATAAAAATAATTTTAATATTTTAAGAATTTGTTAAGTTCAAAAAGCAGGTTGTATCGTGAAAAAGCAAGGGAATCTGGCAAAAACACACTCGAAACAAATTCATCTTAAAAAATCACTTTTGTTTCATGCATAAGTATTTTTCTTTTTCATCCCATAACATTTTCATTAATGTTTTTCTTAACAAAATACATAATTATTGTTTAAAAACAATAATTGTTTTTAAACAATAATATTATTTAAAAACAATAATTGTTTTTAAACATGTAATTAGTTCATACATAATATTATTGTTTAAAAACATGTAATTAAAACAAAACCCTTAAGCTAATCATCAATAAAATTAGACAACATTTCACATCAGTAATAAAAAAAAAACAAAAGTATTTGTTGGTGTTGCTTGTTGTTTAGAGTGAGAGAGGAAACTGCATATTGTGGCAGGCAACGGAACCAAATTTGCAATTATTATCTTTTTGACCTAATCAGCACTTTTGTTCTGTGACATCCTTCGACTAATGAAACCTATCCTCAAAGAATGCTTCAATCTATTGCCTAGTCAGCAGTAGTGCTGAGTCAGTGCCAGGTATGCATCACTTGTTCCTCTACGAACACACACCAAAACTTGTGGACGTCATCGTTGCAAAAACCCAATTTAAGACAAAATTCCAAAGACTGAACCAACTTGTACATATTTTTAATCTCCACTCATCTCCAAATACATTAAATATAACCTAAAACTTCCTGCCTTAAACATTTTCATTTATAAAAAGGCTTATTAAATTTTTATTTTATTTCAAAAAAGCGGATAAAGTTACCCCATTTACGACAATAATTCACATACAAATAACTACTGATTGGACCCTTCTGGTTTAGCTTGCTTCACGTTTTACTTACAAAAGCTTGGAAATGGTGTTCCTCGATGTGACTCGTATATCTATAAATTACTATGTTGTTCCATGTTTAAAAAAAGACATATAGTTAATAAAATGCATATTAATTAAATAACATGATATAAATTAGTTTTTATTCTGTACAGAATATTCAAGTAGCACAAGTAATATAACATAAATTCTCAACAAATCTCGAAACCAAATAATTAAACGATCAATTAACATAGATCAAATCAACACGTGAGTTATAGAGATTGAGAGTAAACCTGTCCTCCATAATAATATGTGTGTGTAAAGATACAAATTCAAAATACAAAATAAATTATATTCCGACTCATTATAATAAGTAAAAAGGTCTAGAGTAAATTCAAATAAATAATATGACTATTTGCGTATCATTGTGTGGTTAAAATTAATTTCATATATGTCCATTATTGAAGGAAAATAAGAAACCAAATATAGTTAAATAAATAATAAAGTTCAAATCTTAATTAGGTTTTAAGAAATTAGGAAAAAGATGTCACTAAAATTATTTAATATAAGGGGCAGTAAATTGTTTTTTAATTAAAGTTTAAATCGCGGTGAAGCAAAAGAAAAAAGAAGTTATAGATTAAAGTAAAATGTTCAAAAGAAACAATTAGGGTTTGGTTTAGGCTGATTGATCCATTCAAATAGTTCATAATATGGATCAGATCATAAAATAAAAGTAATATTATTTTATTAAAAGACATTACCTTTTGACTTTATAGGTAGGGTCTTTCTAATAAAAGTATTGTAGTTTTTATTACTTGTCACTGAAAAGAAAAAATTATTTTTTTATTACCTAAATAAATAAGTCGTATAGCGTAATATAATTTTATTGTAAAAAAATTATATATGATCATTTAATTTGATCAAAGTAAAGTTAAATTTTAATAAATTTTTTCTTTATTTTAAATGAAAGATGATAAAATTTCAATGTAACTTGATTTTGAAGTGAAATCGCATCACTTTATTATAATCATTTACACGACCTTATATTTATACTTGAATTATGTTAAGCTGATACAACTTGAATTTAATTTAATTAAAATCATGTCTTGTATATATATGCATATAAATACTGTCATTAAATACAACTTACCAATTATATAATGAAAAGAATTGTTCATTTCAATGGAAAGAATTGTATCGTTTTCGAAGGAAAAAAAAAACTTATACTAGGTCCCTTTTTGGTGCTGCACTCGTCTCCGTGTCCAAGGACAAGATGGGACCACCAATTATTTTATTATACCAATATTACTATACTTTTACGTTCAAACAAAACAATGCATGTTTTATATATTATATAAATCAATAAATGGGTTTTTTTTTTTTTTTTATGTTGTTGATTGATGGAGGAAGGAGCAACAATATATGTTTCATAAGCCTGAAACCCAAAGTGGATAAGATCGATTATCCACACCCCACAACATACTAAACAATTTCTTTTCAAGACAACCATTTGATTTAACTTTTAAGAATATAAATGTAATTTGATTAAGCAAGTTGTATGTAAATTAACAATTATCTTTTATTTTATTACAAATACGAAGCCCTTAAATAATCTCTTCAATTTATATTTAAGAGATTGGCCGTTATTGAAAAAAACAATAATTTATATCAATTTATAATGAATCTTAAAACATTTACTGCAAGTGAATAATATAAAATAACAAGTTTTGGTTGATACGCTTAGCAAATGTTGAAATTGATTTTTTTAGTAACACAATATTAATAATCAAATGATTTTGTTGACGATGGAAAAATTAAAATTGAAAATCCAAAATTAAACCGTTGAAATGAGCTAGGACGTTGATACCACACCAACTCAGAAACTCGAGACTTCTGATCTTACGATGTGACTTTGAGTGTTAATGGATTTAGTTCAATCCATTTTGGATATCACTATCCCCTTTTATTTTCGAACTATCTTTTCTTTATCTTAACAACATTCTTACCGAAATGTACAAATTAATTTTACATCTAAATTAATATTCTATTTTTATCATATATTTCTTGAGGACCTGAGAGTTCTAATATACAAACACCTTCTAAAAAGAATATTTTATTTTATTGAATTGTTGTTAAATGCAAGAGAAAAAGTACTTTGATTATTTAAACTTTAAAGTACATACCTGTTTATTAGATATTAGTGAAAGCATACACGTTAATGTGCTTATATATTCGTATTTTTATCACGTTATTTTATTTTATTGAGTTAGAATTTAGTTATTATAATAATTTTCATTATTTTATTTACCAACGTGCATATTACTTTTAAATTTTTGATCTGTTTTTAATATATATTTACTTGTAGGTTGTTTTGTTAAATACGAAACATTATTTAAATTTAAGATTTAAAAAAAATGAAACTATAAATTAGAGGCGAAACAAATAAGATTTGAGAAAATAGAGAACTTAAAAGTTACAAAAACAAATAAATAGAACTAAAAATGAGGGCTAATCAATTTGGATATTTATTTAAAAGGAGAATAAAAAATAAGTTATATGTATTAATGAATATATTGAAAAATAAAATATCTAAAAAAAACTCCTTTAATTATAGATTTATAAGTGAGTTATTAATTCCTTTGATTGTTTGACTGAAAGTTTCCCGAACATTCTTTTAAATCAATTGACGACTTTATTATGCTTTTTTTATACATTTTTTATGAGATGTCTCTGTTGTATGAACGAAGCAAAAAATAGCTATACTTAATCTAGAATTGGGTTATTAATTTCATCTGCTGTGCCTTTTGTTTCTTTTCCAAAGATGATTAATGTTTTATTTTGGTCTTTTTTGACTCTTACTATATATTCCTTTTGTTTATGGGTGGTGATTTAGTAAAGTTCTTTTAAAATAATAAATTAATATTTTTCTTTTCTTTTTCAAATAGTCAAAGTTCATGTCCATAGTTTTTTTTATGCATCCTACATACGTATTAATTGAAATGAGAAAAAGCTTAGAATGATTCAAAAACATCAACAATTTTTTCATGTGTCATTGTTCCAAATAAATAAACATAGAAGTAGGTAGGTAACTAGCTAATTAATTGTAGGTGGTTTCATTTTAATTTTGAGTAAATATTTTAAAAAATTTATGAAAATAGATATATTTAAAATAAATTACAAAGATGAAAAATTAAATTAATTTATCTATATATTTATTAAATTAATAGTACCAAAATTAATTTAATGTATTTTTGTAGTACGCAAATAAGAACTATTACATTAATATCGTCCATTCTTTTTAAAAAGTCTAATTAATAAAAATAATTAAAATAACACACAGTTAATATTTAATGATCAAATCAATAAAAATCAATTATGTAATCATGACATAGTAGTATAAGAACTTTATGTTTTAAATCAATGTGAATTGATCTTTTTCAAACAAGACTTTTCCTCATCTATTTAAGCAGAAAACTAAAAACTCAATTTTATTAAAATGAGAACACAATATATTTTTAATATCAATCAATACCATATTCTAGTCCATATCCACAAGAACACAATATAAGTTGAAAAATGGAAAAATAAATTCATGAAATAGTGGATCCACTCTCTCCACACATAATGAATATAGATTATGATGCAATTAATCAACACCCCATATGATATTCTTGCACACTCATGGACACGTCCACTTTCAATCACCAATTTTTTTTTTTCATGTTCCAAAATTAGAAGAATGGACCCAAGAATTTTCCCTTTATTATAAGTTTTTGCCTCCACCTTCCAAACCACAAGTGTCTTTCTTATAAGCCAAAAACCAAGCTTCTCTCACACCCCTTTCTCACAATAAACAACATGGAAACACCTTCCCTTTCTCCTTCTTTCTCTCTTAATCTCCATCAGCTCCTCCTTTACCACTGAACCAGCATCAGCAACAAACCCTTTTCACCACACTCTCCAATTCTCCATTTCAAACTTCAAGCTCACACCTTTCTTCTGCATCACCAACATGGGGGCTGGTGCTTCCACAACTGCCACAGAAAATGATGAAGTTGGCACCTTTTCTTTGTCCTCATCACAGACTACTACTACCCTTGATGATGTCCCTGAGAATTGCATCTCTTCTCTGATGATGAGGTTTGATCCACAAGAGATTTGTTCATTGGCCAGAGTGAACAAGGCCTTCCACAGAGCTTCTTCTGCAGACTTTGTATGGGAATCAAAGTTGCCCTCAAGCTATAAATTCCTTCTCAGCAAAGTACTTGGTCAACATGATCTTTCTTCCATGACCAGAAAACAGATCTATGCCAAACTATGCCGACACAATTTCTTTGATGCTGGCACCAAAGTAAGTTCATCAGTAATCTTCATATAGTTCATATCTGTGATTAATGATTAATTAATTAATCTGGGTGTTTTTTTTTTTTCATTTTTTCATGATTTTTTTTTTTTTTTTTTTTTTTTTTTTTTTTTTTTTTTTTTTTTTTTTTTTTATTTTTTTTTTTTTTTTTTTTTGTTTTTTT
>Ga0099824_1003784_pt1 | contig 22001 bp, 8 predicted proteins | sample SiratrowhiteBW_FD_76837 | JGI IMG/M metagenome (GOLD analysis project Ga0099824, IMG submission 76837) | Root nodule microbial communities of legume samples collected from California, USA - Siratro white BW | ecosystem: Host-associated > Plants > Roots > Nodule | place: USA: California... | reverse complement strand
TATATATATATATATATATATATATATATATATTCTAAGTAATTTAATTTTCTTTCAATAAGAATTCGTATATATTACTAAAAATTTAATTAAAATATATAATATTTTTTTCATAATTTTTTCGTATGAAAAATACAATAAATATCATAATACATATATATATATATATATATATGTATATAAGTTAGTAATTTATAACTTTTTTGTAACACAAAATAAAAAAATTTATTAATAAATCAAACTCATAAAAATCATATTTCAATATTATCTTCATGTCACAATTTACTGATATCATTTTATGTTGAATTTAAATTCTATAAATTTATTTTGTACCTCTTGCGTTACTATCTCTTCGACATTCAATATAGGAAAAAACATTATTCATTCATGGAAGAGGATAAATTTATATGATTTATAAGACCTATTTTTTTGACATAGCAAATCAAATCACATAAACATCCATCAATTCTTACTATATTATACGTTTTTCTATGTAAGTCTAAAAGTTAATAGAATGGGAGTAATCTATATAGACATCACAAAATTCAATGTATTTCACCACTACATCAAAAATACATTAACGCCTTAGCAAAAATTTTGTCTTCAGCATGTTATCAACCATCACTTTATATCAAATAAAATTTCACAATTCATCAATTCGTAAACATATTTTTCATATTTGTACTCTTAGAACTTCACCTTATTCAAATTACCTGTACTCTTAAAAAAATTAACTAATAAAATATTTAAACTTCATCTTATTTAAATTACTTGTATTATTGAAAAAATTAACTAACTAATGACAACTTAAATGTTGATAATAAAATTAATACAATTTTAGAAACGTTCACCAAGTATACTGTTACATAAGATAAGAAACATGCTCGAACCATTTTCCGAATTATGCATCATCCAAATAATTCAAAATTTGGATAATGATTCTTCTACTAAAAATATAACTGAAATATTAATTATTTTTTTATAATATGTTATCATTTAAAAGAATATTAATATAGATTATGTTACTTTAGTATTTCATTTTTTTTTTCAAAAAGCAGTATGATGATTTTTATGTATAATAGTAAGCGTGGGTTTAGCTGGGGCACGGTCCGTTTAAGGCCCACGTTTTACACTCGTAATTCTGTTGCAAAATAAAAATAATTTTATTAGGTTAACAATCGAAATTTACCATTTAAATATATTTTTTTTTATGTTATAACTTTTTTATTGTATTTTGACTTTGTATTGTTTTTATTTTTCTATATCAAATTAATTCAGCCTTTATCTCTGGATAATTCAATAATAATTTATATTCATTTAAATGATTGTCCTGACACAAATAAGTCAAAGTACTTATTTGTCACTTTATTTTCATCATAAAAGTAATTACTATTTAATATTTATTTTAAAAGGACAAGTACCATCTATTTCAAAACTCATCTTCAATATAATACAAGTTGGAGAATTAAATATTCAATGGTAATGTTAGTATTTATCTGGTGTTCATACGACCTGCACTTTATATATATTTTTATTTACATTTCAAGGTAAGCACAACTTTTCCATGATTAAACATTTTTTTTTATTTTTATAATCCCTAGTCTTATACAGAATCATAATATTTAATTTAAGAGTGTATTTTGACTAATCATGTAGTAATGAAGGCCTATTATATAAGACACAGGTTATATGCTTAAAACCTATATTTTAAGTTTAAGAATCTTTCTATGATCCTTACATGAAAGATACCTTTAATTATGTGAAAGATACCCTTATTTTATTATAAGTATTATAAGTAGATATCTCAAGATCATATTATTTTTAAGACAATTTAACTAGTTTTGTTTCAATAATAAAAGTTTACAAAATCTAGACTCTTATAATGTTTTGTTTACAAATGTTTTTTTTACAACTTAAATTTTATAGTTATAGCTAAATATTTCGTGATTCTTAAGAGTTAAAGATCACATACAATATTCATATGTTAAATATAATACTACTTATGGATCATATGAACATGCTCTAATATTTTTTTCTTATAAATTAAATAATAAATTAAAACAATACAAATCTTAAGTTATATATATTGAACAATTTAAAATAAAACTAATTTATCATAAATATATTATTACAGTATATAAAATATTATTTGCTAATAATATATAGCCGTTAAAAATGATAGTTTCTAAGAAAATAATGGTGCTATATAACAAAATAACATATTAATTTTGCATTTAATACTCAAATCCATCTAACATCAACAGACTTTAACCCCAATTTATAATTTTTGTTCACAACTTATTTTTCTAGTTGTAGCTAAATATTCTGTTATTCGTAAGACTTAATATCATATGCAATACTCATATCTTAAATCTAAGATTATATTTAGATCATATCAACATGCTCCCACCTTTCTTTTACAAATTAAAATAATACAAAACTTAAGTTATATAAAAACTTAAATTAAAACTATTTTATTATAAATATATTATTACATTATATAAATTTTATTTGTTAATAATAGATAGTCGTTAAAAAAATATATTTTCTAATAAAATAATGATGCCATATAGATTTTTCTTACGAATAACATATTAATTTTGTATTTAATACTCAAACCTATCCAACGTTAATCAACTTTAGCCTCAATTTGTGATAGATAAATCTAATAATGTCAACTATAAAATAATTTATTTCAATATTAGCTAAAATTCTAATATACATTAGGTAAACACATATGATAAAAGAATATTAACTACATCGATTAAAAATAATTTTGTTAATATTAAGTTTTTTTTTTTAATTAAGATTAGGTGAAAATTTATCATAGCCCATGTTCTTGGTAAAAAAAAAGATCTTAAATAACATTAATAAAAAGTAATATAAAAATATATGGTTACTTTGTTTGAAGAGAATTTTGATATTTTGACATTATAAATAACAAAATATAATTGTTTGATAGAAATTATTATTTTGTTATTGTATTATATTTTATTAAAAAATAAGAATTAAATTGAAGTAATCGATAAACATCAGTGTTAAATTAAAATTTTTCTTGAAGAAATCGTATATAGGAATCAACGTAAGGTCTAGTTTTGGCGGGAAGCATGAGCGAACAGCAGAAAGAGGAAAGGAGGGAAAAATGGCGAACAAGCTCATCAACCAGATGGGATTGCCCAAATCCATAGCCAATATCTTCACTGCTCGCAACATCATCACCGCCAAGGTAGCCATTTCCACCTCCTTTCAGATTCCATTTTCTTACTTACTTTGCTATATTCACCTCTCTCACCGCCATCTTCCATTTCCTATCATACCAAACCCTAATCGCTTACCGCATTATGTTTCTCATGAATTCAACTTAATCTTCCGTTCAAAACACCTTTTGTCGTAACACCGATAATTTATATGCATAGTCTAAATAGCTAAGCTCTTCGTCTGTCACTAGAACCATCGATTAGAACTTTAATTTTTTTTCTCCGTACGTCGATTCAATTGAATGTAACGATTATTATTTTTTATTTCATTTCCTTGAAATTGCAGGATGCATTGTCTCACACTGAATTTGAGTTGATGGAATTGTTGGACGTTGGGAAGGAAGAAGTAACATCCGCAATGGCGCATGTTAGCGAAGTCGTGTGTCCACCGTGTCAAACTGTACATATTCTACACTCTTTCTTTCCTCTTTTATTATTTTTTCCAATTTGTTCAGAAATTATTGAATGTTTTGGTGATACTGTAATAGGCGTTACTACTGCTGGAGCAGCGAGTACGCAACGAGAGTTTGGCCGGTCATCTTCCCACTCGTTTGAAGGGTTTGGATGAAGCCTTGTGCGGCGGTATACCTTTTGGTGTTTTGACAGAGTTGGTTGGTCCAGCAGGAATTGGCAAAACACAGGTATATTGGTTGGTTTTGTAACATTTAACATTTAAATTCATACCGGGATGGCTTTCAGATTTGGATTGTGGTGAAAAGGGGGAATATTTTCTGTAACCATTAACCATGCTGGATGAATTTTACGTCACAGTTTTGCTTAAAGCTGTCACTGCTGGCTACGTTGCCGGCTAGTTGTGGAGGGTTAGATGGCCGTGTGATATATATCGATATTGAAAACAAATTTAGGTCAAAAAGGTAGTTGTTGCTTGCATTGCAGGCAATGAATTGTTTTCAGTTGTATGATTTTATTTACTGTTATGTGTATTGATGGAAGAAAAGATTACAGTATATTATCTTCCAACGTTGAATTTACCATTTTTTATCCAGATTGATAGAGATTGGAATAAACAGTTTTCCTGAAATATTTCTTAAGAAGGGAATGGCACAGGAGGTATGCAGGTTGTTTCACTTTTCTCAAGTCTTGTCCGGGTTAATGGGTTTTCTATCTAATTTGAACTTGATGAGCATCATTTTGAATTGACACATTGCAGATGGCTGGTAGAATCCTGATTTTGCGTCCTACATCGCTTTCTGAATTTGCTGAGAGGTGCGAATTTCTACGACTTAGTTGTAGTTAGTCTCTGCAACAGCAAGGATGGTAAACGGAATCAACATAATGATATATAAGAACTGTAAGAGAATTAGGTACTTCGAAAGATGAAAACTTACTAAAGTTTATTCATGTACAAGGAAACCTGCAATGTGTTCAATAGTTTATAGAGAAAATTATAAATACTAGAGGATGGACATTAAAAGTATCGAAGCTTTAATTCAGAAGGACAAAGCAAAACGGGATTATTAGTAGTTTTGCTCTTTGGGAAAAAGGCAGGAAAGACGAATTTGTTTTGATATAATCAAGGGTTTAATGATTGTTAACTAGTATTACATATGTATATGAGGTATCACTTTATGCTCAATATCATATAAATGAACATGGTGTATCGTGATTAGCCTTCAGAATGGACTGGCGTGCTACAAGGCAGTTTTAGTCAATGTCTTTGATTCTGTTCTTAAATCTGATTTTATCCTCTTCTTCAGTTGCAATGGTTACTAATACATAGGGCCTACTCTATCAAGACTGTCTTTTTGTCCCTGGTCTGACAAAATGCTTGCTAGCTGAAAATGACTGTTTTTTAGGGACTTACTCTTTGTTAAAATCTTTAATTTTAAAAACTCTCAGTAAACTATTTCAACAAAATTCTGTTTGAGCAAAGCTCTCACTAATTTATAAGTAGACTAGAACTAGATATGACAATTGGATTTCTGTTCTTCTTGAAGGTTGTGTCTTATTCATGATGCTCTTTACCAAAATAAATTTTCAGTGTCAAACTCACTACATATAACATGCTGCAGATTATGCAAGAAGATCTGTCATAGGCTTGTAGCTCCTTTTTATTCTTCCTCTTTCTAGGTTTCTATCAGACATTTCAAACTTTTAATATATTAAATGACGTGTTAACACTGCCAGTTTGTACCAGATCAAAGTATCCCTTCTTCAGCAACAAGTGAAATTGCTCATCATTGATAGCATGGCTGCTCTAGTTTTAGGGTGAGCTTAACATTTTTGGCATTGATTGTGGATCATTTGTTGAGGATGCTCGCTTTGACTGTTCTGCAAAATTGTAGTTATTTTTATAATAACCTCCAGGACATCTCATGCATTGGAATTCTTCAATTTTTCCGTTCAGTGAACATGAGTGTGGGACCTCTAGACAACAAGCATTGGGTTGGCATGTTTCTTTTATCAAGTATGAACCATACAACATCTCGAATGTCACTTGTGATATTTTTGCAATTAGGAAGTACATAGTTGAGGAACTGACTTTGAAGGTATCCAGGTCACTTGCAGAATTTTCACGAATTCCAGTTGTATTGACAAATCAAGTAAGATCTCAATTTGGTGACGAATCTCGCATATATTCCTTTCAAGGTATGATAAAAAAATTATATTTTGGATCAACTGATTTTAAGAACCTAAAAGAGATAAATTTTTTATTGGGAGAGAAAATATTTATTTCTTTTCCATGAAAATCTTCCTTTTTTTAGTTGCTTAAATTAGCCCTTAGGTTGTGGATAGCTTTGACCTAGTAGATTTACATTTCATTGTACTTTTAAACAGCACAAAGCCGCTCTATAATAAAAGATAACCCTGCTACATACGATTCTCATCTGGTTGCTGCATTGGGAATTAACTGGGCTCATGCTGTGACCATCCGTCTTGTACTTGAAGCCAGATCAGGTTGGTTAATTTGCAGTGATTTGTGTCCTCTTAATTTTATTATTTTTTGTAAGTGTTTATGTAGATGCCACCTGGACTTAATTTGTTGGAGTGGGTGGGGATTTGAGTGGACATTGTAAATTCAAGTCATGGGAATGACTTCCAAGACTCCTAGTACGCATTACTTGATATGAAGTTCAGTTGTCCTTGGAGTCTTCTACATTATTTGTCTGAATCAATATAAATTGGTCATTAATCATTATTTAATTATCTGTCATTATGTTTGTAAAATAGAATGTTATGCAGATGTGTTTTATTAAATGTCTCCATTCTTAGTTGAAATTCTGATAAGTTTTGGTTAAAAATATTTAAGCGATCAAAGCTTCAGGAAAGCAAAATATAGCATTTAGATGAAAAAGAGTTAGGTTTGATGCACAATATTAGAATTTACCATAGAGGGTCTGAATAATTTTGACACAACATTGACGACCTTATACCCAAATTTATATTAATGATTTTTGTCGTTTATATTAGCTTATTTTAGGTTCGAAACAACTTATAAAAGTGATCTTTAAATAAAAAGATAAAAACCACATTTGTATGGGTGTCTAGGTCAGGTACTAGTATGATGCAATTTCTAAATGGCCAACCTAAAAACAATTGGGTCTACGCAACGCAATACATATGATTATTTTAGGATTCTTACATTCTAACAACTTTCAATAACCACCATATATTTATCGTAATATATGATTCTGTATTTGTATTAAATATTTGATTTTCAAAAGTTAAATTCCTCGCAGGTCAAAGGTTTATTAAGTTAGCAAAATCTCCCATATCACCTCCTCTGGCTTTCCCTTTTAAGATAACTTCATCGGGAGTGGTTCTGCTGGATGATGATGGGATAGAAATGAAAGGGTCAGAAATAAACACTATTCAGTGCCAAGGTTTGTCATTGAGCTCTCTTGCCGTTAACTCTACTGAATATGTTTTGTGTACGAAAAATACTTAAAAATAGTTAAAAACAGACCTTATGTATTGAATGGCTTCCACAACTTAGAGCCTCTTTTCTATATGCTTGGTCGTCATGGAAAAGAAGTTCTTGTTCAGGTGGAAACTTTGTAAGTATTAAATGTGCCAAACATGGGGTCTTGGTATACCTGTGTTAGTTGAAAGACATTTTTGTGTGTTAAATTGTCAATCTAATTCGGGGCTTAAAATTTTCATGTTTATGATTTGTGAAATAAATCAAGTTACGAATTTCATATAATTAAAAAATTAATCGATACTGCAATGGACACTCTATTTGATGGTGTAATATTCTGATTAAAACATAAATAAATGCCTATCTGTGGATGTCTAAATTATCTAAAATTTGGAACATATGTTAAAGATAATATCACCTTATTCAATGATTGCATTAGTTAATTGTGATAAGGTGAAAGTGCATTGACTACCTTGTAATGTAGTCACTGTTTGTTGAAAAATATGCAATTTTAAGTTGCACATCCCCCTAGGTTTTCCTTTGTCTTCTGTTGGTTTAATATATTACAATTGAAGCCTTGACTTGCCTGTTTCCAAGTTTAATGAAAAACATGAGAGCCAAAATACATTGTTTAATTTTGAAAGGGTAAGGCACAAATAATCAGTTCTTAGTTTCTTACGTTTTGTTAGAAAACTAACATTTGTTAAAACCACTAATAATAGACTTGTGTTAACACAACTGTCAGCACTAACTAGACAAGTCTTCCTTTATCCCCTGCCAAACTCGAGGGATAAGATGGGTGGACCCTAGTTTGATAAAATAACTAGTACACGGATTTGAAACATACAATATATTTTTTTAATTTCACATAAGTGAAACATATAGGATAATCAATATATTTGACATGTGATTTCCATGGTAATTGAGAAGCAGATAGTTATGACTTCTACCAAGGATTTTCAAACACACACAAAGTATAAAAGTTGCAAAAAATAAGAACATAGTTCAAAGCTTTAGCAATTGAGTTAATAAACTAATGATGAACATTTATAAAAGAAAGTACTTATGCATGAGATATACATTGAAATGAACTGAACAAATTTTAGAGAACCTGATAACAAAATGGTGAACTATTCATGTGTAACTATGACATGCTATGGGGAATGTACTCACTTCTGAAGGGGTTACTGGACAATGATCATGTGTGCGTTGAAGCTTTTAAATATTGATCATGTGCATCAGCCTGCATAAGTTTTAATCACATAATTACTGTTGGGTTGATTATATATAGTTACTTCACTCTACGTTCTTCCTACTACATTTATTATGTCCTTCATTCCCTCTTGCTCTAACATTGTTAAGTTTTTCCAAATCTTCAACGAATTGTTGGTTGAGTGCCAGCAAAAGCTTTCCTGCATGCATTGTAGTAAAATAACTATATCATCAGCTTAGTTTAGAATTTGTTTTGGTTGAAAATAACATCTATAAAAGTTGGTTGTCAAAGAAAACCACTTTTGAAGCAATACTTAACAACTTAATAGCATATCACTAAGGATTATCAACATGTTTGAGATGTGATATTTCATGGTAGATGTGAAACAATTATTTATAACTTCTACCAAAGACTTGCAATCACACATAAAGTCCAAAAATTGCAAAAGACAACATTACAGTTCAAAGCTTCAACATTGCGGTAATGAAGTAATGATGAACATTTATAAAAGAAAGCATTGATACATGAGATATATATATTGAATTGAATTAAACAAATTGTACAAAACCTAAGAACGAAATGATGAACTATTTTGAAAGCGTTCGTCATTATTGTAGTTGGTGATGATAAATGGCTTCTCAAGTGGTGAGTGCACAATTATGATGTTTCCAATCAAGGTTTTGCATATTGATCATTTTTACTAAGTAATTACGAGCATATTTTATAGGAGCAAATAAATTAGAAAAAAACATAATACAAATACAACAATAATTATACCTTATGTTTTTTATTCTAAAGATGTTGAAATATTTCTTTGTACATAATATTTTTAGTTGTGTTGCATTTTGTTTTCATCCGAAATAAGTATTTTCAATCATTTCTTTGTTTTGACTCTAAAAACATTAACATATAGTTGGTCATGAAAATTAGTTGGGGAAGATACAATCTAACTTTTGAAAATGATTAACTTTGACTCTTACTGATTGTCATTGCAAACACAAAAATATTGGAAATTGTTTTCTTTAAAATTTGAAAGGCAATCCTGAATCAGAAGGTATCAAATTCATTTTAGGGATAAATATCTTTTCATCAATGTTTTTATCTGTGAAATAACATTTTTTGCCAAATGATTAACTTTCAACCTTGTTCCATTAAAATGGCCATTTGTTTGATTAGTGTTTCTCAAAAATATAACGGGTACACTCACCTTTAACTTAAGTTGATGATTTGATATCTCTTAACATTTAATCTCATTTCAGAATTTAGATGAAAACCATTCATTTTGAATTTCTTGATCTTCATCTAATTGGCAAAGTTAGTTTTGACTTAGATATGTTTTTTCTTCACCATTTATAAGAGATGAAATAAAATCATTAACTTGCTCAACATATTCAATTGTAGGACAAAGTATTGTTCTATCATCAGAAAAGGAAAAGGATGGAGACATTATATTTGAAAAAAATTGAGGATACATAAATTGAACCAAGGATAGTAAAGGTGAGTTTGTTTTTTCAACTAAGATCTTGCGGTATTTCAATGTCCTTACCATTTTTATTGAAATGTATGTCTTCATCTCTAATTTTTAGAATCCAACTATCAAATTCTTTTATATTTGTTACACTTTGAGTAGAGTTGACATTATTTAATCTCATGTTTTGTAAAAGTTTTAAAACTTTGCAATTTTGTCATAGATTAGAATAGTTGATTGATGACTTCACAACATCATATATGGATTATTTTTTTTATTACTCGCAAGATTTTCCTAAAGTCACCTCCTAAAACAACCACTTTACCAACAAATGGTTTCTTTAATATTTTCTTCATTCTCAATTTTTAAAATATATCTAAATGTTCTATAAAATGCTTCAAAGTACAATTTGTGTGTTTTTTACCTCTCAATAACCAACAAAAAAGAATTCTTCTTGAAGCTACATTCAAAACAATCATTCCCTTATATTTAATAGCAGTTGACAATGTTTTTGACGCAGGTGTTTTTCCTGTACCACAGCCATATAGAAAAAAAAATAAAAATCGTCTTGTTGTATATGGACTGTTGACATGATGTCTTCATAAACACGTATTGCTCATTAGTAATGCATTGCAACAGCGAGACATGTTTTTTTGCCATTTCATCTTTATCATAATTCAACTCATTAATAATGAAGCCTTTTTTAGAATAATAATGAGTATGAAAGATGAGGTTGTGGAAGACAAACAAAATCTTATAAAGACATGTCATTTGACATGAGCAATTCTTGAATATGTAGAAGACAAAGATTGTGTAGATTAGGGTCATCAATTTGAATACCTACTCAAAAGGAATGTGTAATATAAAATATTGGATTATATTAATTAAATTTTAAAAATCAATAAATGTAATACATGACAAATTATACTCCTTTTTTGGTATAATATTTCATCTGCAAGTAAATTCTAAATAACATTTCAAACTACATCAGGATTGGTCATTCTAAGTTGATATACAGAAGTTACTTCACTTGCTTCTTTGATTACATCCATTAATTCTGTCATTTGTAACTAGTTTCAAAGTATGAAAAACTTGTTCATGTCTAAAAAGTTTTTCCATTGATTGTTTTTATGTCATTATAATCCATACAATCCTTTTGAATTACAATAATATCCTCGTGTAACATAATTGATCAGATCCAGCAAGAGGAACGTAGATAAGACTATCTATGAAATTTGTCTGATGTCTCAGGAAAGATAATGGAAACTAAGGTCACGACATAGACAGACTTATGTTCCTTTTGAATTTGGTCTATTGTATTACAGGAGTATATTATTGACAATTCAAAAAGTGTTGTGTGGATTATGATTATATAAAATAGACAGTGAAAAAACTGTTCAAACATATGAATAAGCTTGTCATGTTTTGGGACTACTTGCAGATGACAAATAATTCATTGATGCAATCAAAGAAGCAAGTGGAGTAGTTTCCTAAAATTAATTTAGAAAGTTATTTGTTACATTATTAGTGATGAATGTAATGACTAAACATGATGTATTTTGGAATGTTACTTGAAACTTGTAGGTAGAACATTATAACAAAAAAGGAATGAATATAATTTGCTAGATATTACATTTATTCATTTTTGAAATTTAATTATGTAGTCCAATGTTTTATATCATATATTCTTTTTGTGTAGGTCTTTAAATTGATGATCTTAAACTACAAAATGGTTGTCTTCCACAACCTCATCTTTCATAATCTTTCATATTCATTAATGTTCTTAAACAACTTCATTTTGATGAGTTGAATCATATTCATTATTGTTCTTAAACAACTTCATTTTGATGAGTTGAATTATGATAGAGATGAGATGACAAAAGAACATGTCTCACTAATGAGAGACATCATTTCAACAGTTCATTTATAATAAGGTAGTTTCTTTTCTTTTGTACGGTTACGGTGGTAAAAAAAAAATGATATTTATGTGAAGAACATTGTCATTTACTATTAGATCTAAGAGAATGATTGTTTTTAATATAGCTTCAAGCGGAATTGTTTCTTGGAGGTAAAACAACACACCTTACCTTTTGCATACCAATACTAATAAATGAGGAGTGAACTTAGAACATTGCTCAAGCAAATCTTGTCATGCTTCTGATTAAAATAAGATTGATTATATGGGATGAACTACTAATGAACAACAAATTATGCTTTAAAGCATTTGATAAAACATTGAGAGATATTTTGAAAATAAAAAAAATAGTAAAAAGCCATTGGTGGTAAAGTTGTTTTGAGTGATGACTTTAGATATATCTTGCCAGTTGTAGAAAAAATATACTTTAATTTATGACAAAATTTTAAAACTTTTACAAAATATGAAATTAAATAGTGTCAACTCAAAGTGCAGATACAAAAGAATTTACTTATTGGATTTTAAAAATTTTAAAAATTGGAAATGAAGATATGAACTTGAATGAAAATGGTGAGGATATTATAAAAATACCACAAAATATCTTAGTTGAAAAGACAAATTCATCTTTACTATCATTGAGTTGGTTTATATATCTTTAAATTTTCTTAAATATGGTGTTTCCTAATGATTGAGCAATGTTTTGAAAGTTAAAGTCCAGTAGAGATTCTATTAGTTATTACATTTTTTTTTAAATAATTTTCAGTTCAGACTTGAGGAATGTTTGAGATTATAACTCCAAAAAGGAAAGGGGGATTGAACATTATATTGGATCTGACCATTTTACTCGCCGATGTAAAAGGAGATATCCAACAAAATTTGGTGTCGCATTATTTGTTTAAAATCAATTTGGGCTTGAATTAAATTATAAACATACAACTACATTAAATATTTATATAGAGTTTTAAAATGAATCTTATCCGAAAATAACTAATTTCAATAGAAGGTGCATGTTGCGTATAAAAGAAACTACAATTTCAGCATTTCACTTTTTTCTTTTTTCTTTTTTTTTAAATTCTTGCGTGTCTTTATAAATAGAAGCTTTATTTATAAATACACAAAATGTAAACAAGTATTTAAGGAAATATTGTTCAGTTTAATTTATATATAATGTAATTACAATGCATTAACTATTATTAATATAATAGAAAAATATAATCTTAATACAAAATTTAATTTCACTAATTTTATTTAAACTCGTTGATTTAATTGAACACATGTGATCTTTAATAATTATTAGATATGTTATTAAAGGAAAAATTAATCTCGAAGGAATTCTCTTTGTTTTTACTTTGTAAATTTAAATTTTTTAGTATTTTTTTAAGGTTAATTAGACATTGACACTAAGTTTAACAAAAACTAATAAGATTAATATTACTGTATTAATATTTTAATTTTTTGTTATACTAAAAATAAAATATATCGAGTCGATTATTTACTTAAAATAATAAAATAAGGGTAATGAGAAAATTCAAGAAATAGGCTCGAACTGCCATAGTATATTAATGGTTGGGAGCTTTTGGGCCTAGGTCCTCCTTGTTAAAAATAAAAATGTAATACAAGGTAGGAGACTAAATTCTCCTTTTGATTTGGTACCTAATGGAAAGGATTGATTTAATTTAACATAAAGTATCATAGGACATAAGGAAAAGGTAAGGAAAACAAAGAAATTATTTAATTTTAAAGCATTAGCTCATAAATATTAATATAAATAATTTAGTCATGATACTAACACGAAGTTAATGTAATTCTGGGGTTATCTCAAGGATTTTGTGCGAGATTGCTAGAGATGGATCTATATTTGTCCCTGTCTCTTTCAAAATTTGTTTGGATTCTAATCTTGTCCCATTAAAACTGGATAATATATGTGATAACGGTAATCTAATCTAATCTATTAATATAAATATATCAATCTTAATATAGTACGCAAAGTTAAATCGTAAAATAGAAAATAAAATATTAAATTATGGTATATTTTGTAATATATTTTTAAATGCATAATATCATGTTTCAGAAAACATTATGTGCTAAATAATTTGTTTATTAGTTGTATACATTTGTTCAAAATATTTATATTTCTTAAAGAAATATAGAATATTAAATTCAGTTGAGATATCTCACATAAATATGTTACCAAATACATTACATCTGATATTTAAAAACTCTTGAACCTACTCAAATCAATTTCAAGTAAAGGAGTTATTTATTTATTTTCATTTAAAATACATTAGATCACACTCTTCCCGGTTATCCTTTTTTCAACGAGTAATGATATTTTCGTATAACTTAAACAGTTATATTTGTTTACACAACTTAACAGTTAACTGAAAAATGTCAAGTAACTTGGTTTAGGAGTGCTTATAAAATAATTAAGATCATGGTACACGTTTGTTCTCTTGGTACATTTCATCGGTAAAATAATTAATCATGTGCATCAATCGATTATGAAAAGTAAATGCCATCTGATTTAGGATTGATAGATATCGGATTCCTAAATACACAACCCTAGAAGAAGAGTGTGACAATAAACTAACAGGTGCACCATGTGATTCTCGATTAGATCAAAGGTCATATCAACCATGCAATTTCTTCATCTTTAATAACTCATCAAAAATTGCATAAGCATCAGGACAATGACAACTTTTTAATTCTGTCTTAGTTTGATTTTGATTAACAATAATATCTTCCCATGTACTCCATCCACATTCAATTCACAACCCATTTTTCTCTCTCTCCACTTCTCAAAGATACCAGAAAAAAAGAAATCAAACTTTTCCATCATCCTACATTATATATCACAAATACTTAGGACATGCCTTCTATCTTGGTTTCTTAATCCTAATATAGTACTTGTGGTAGCGACAGCAAGATTCCACTGGATTTTACATCTCTCTCTGATTACCCTTATAATATTATGTCACATGATTTCAGTTGGTTGATTTGAATAAACTATGATTTATTTTATGTATTGTTGCAAAAGGTGAATCATCATCCATGACGCCTATCCAACGTTGTTCTTCTGACTTGGTCAGAATTTAAAAACAAGCGAATGATTTTCTGAACCTTAACAACTCTAATGTCTCTCTGAATCTTGTTTAACTTGTAAGTACAGGTACCATCAACATTACTTAATTGCAAATCATTTATTAATACTACTAATCGACGTGGCCCTTTCCTCATCACTGCTCTTGTTTATTTATTTAGGAATGTGGCATCTTAATCTCCCCGAAATGTTCATGCTTCTTCAATAGTTTAAGCACATAGCAACGTTGTTCAGTTTTACTATAATATTCGCAGTGGCATCATATTCAGAGGGCATGATCAACATTTTTATACTATTTTTGTCAAACTTGGTGATGCTTTTGGTATGTGTACCTTTGCAATTTCGTACCTTTTCCACTATTTTATTTTGCAAGAATCTCATTTCAAATTAAATAAACTGAAATTCCCAGTTTTATATTGCTTTGCTTCCAGCAGTTTCGTCAATTAAACTTTGCCTCCATCTATTTGTTATCTTGATTTTATTTGCTCAATTCTTTTTCACTCCACATAATATATAACCTGACACTTTGATTTAATTATTAGATTAAATTATTTTTTTATCTTGAAAAAATTATCTTTTAATATAATACATATAAATAATCATTCTTGGTTTCTGCATAGAGATTATACGAAATCGGTATGTATAGAAACTAGAGTAGATAAATTTAAAATATAAAGATTAATAGATAAAACTTATTTATTGTTAAACAAGTAATTGTGTTGAGCATGTTACAGGTGTTAAGTAGTCGTGAGATTTCTTAGGATCCACATATTAGAAAAATAAAAATGAAAGGAGCTGCTTTGGTGGATGAATATTTAATATTGGTGTCTCCAAATATGAATAAGATATATTTTTATATTGTGATATTTGTGTAAACTTTAAATCTCATTGCTTGTGATCGTGTCCAACTTTGATACTCGTGTTTCATATAATCTGAACAATGGGCCTAGCATTAATAATTTAGCTCAATTTATTTTAAAAGAAATGCGTTTAAAAACAGTGAAGTGTTTCGAGCTTAAACATTTTCAAGATCACATCTTTGAACCTTTTTGAAGTGATTTTGCTTCATCGAAAGATAAAATATTCTGATGGCGTCACCAATCTTTATAAATAGGAGTAAGCATTTATTACTACTCACCACTCAATACTCACAACACAAACAATTGTGCTCATTCACAGCACAGCACCATGTCATCATTGGAAAAAATTTATAGGTAAAATCTTTTCTGTTTGTGCATAAAACTCCATTGTTTTAAATTTTTATCAACAAAATATTTTTGGATTGGATTATGATCTATACACATGTTGTTTTAATTTTAATATATTTCAAACTATTATCAATTCAAAACGTCTTTTAAAATTTATTAAGAAAATTAACCGGTGTTTATTTACTACCTTGGATGAAAGTTTATGATATGGAGTATACCTAATGTACTAGGATAAGAATGTATATATTGTAAACAGATGCCTACATCTTAAATACTATGTTTATATATAAATATATTTTTTTATTAAAAAATAATAATCACGGAAAAGAACAAATATAATTAATTATTGGATAAATATTTTATCAAGTAATCTGTAAACACTTTACCAGACAATTGAATTAAGGTTCTTGATACTCTCTTTCTATCTCTAATATTGCTTATACCAATATTTTGTGAATGACATAAGGTTACAAGTACTGAAATCTTGTTTACACATATCAGTTGATTTTTCTAATTTAATTTAACTAATAAATGACTTTTAATGTTCTATTAAAGTTGATGAAAATATGTCACCACTAACTAACATGACCTGCTTGATTTTAAATGTTAGCCAAACATCTTTGGGTCAAATTCAAAATTAAAAAAAAAAAAGTTGTTGCAACTTTAGGTTCTAAAATGCAAAGACAAATCATTAAAATTCTTTTCTTTATTTATTTCAAAAGACTCTCATACTATTACTTTCACCATTGTCTATTAACACACCATTGATCAATTAATGTTGCCATTTTCATTAACCCTTAAATTTAACCAATCATCGATGTCATTAATGATGTCACCTCACATAAATTATTATAAATATACTATTTTTATCACCTCGTATTATATATTGCCCCTTATGTAGTATTATCCTAGTTTTTTTTTTCTATTTTTATCATGATTACTGTCAACTCTATTACTACCATAACTGTTGTGATTACTCACCATCCCAAAATTAATCACAAAGGTTAAAACATAAAACTAAAATGTAGTCTTAGTTTTATAAACTCAAAATGTAAGACTAAAATGAATTCAAACTACCGGTTCCTAATAAAATGTCATCTTATTACTTTGTACATTGGAAATTATAATAAAATAATGAAATTTAGTTATGTGAAAGTCTAATTGCAACTCTTGAAATATATTCATTCAATCTCACAAATTTTTAATTTTTATCATCTTTACTTGCACCACTCTATTGTTGGATACAATAAAAATAACATTTAAAGAGGTGGCAACTTGCATGTAGTTTGTTAGGTTGGTGCAAATAATGATATTTATGAAGGTCATCTGCCTAGTTGTGAGGTGCAGAGTAAAACAATTAAGAAAATTATTTAGAATAGTGTTCATTGTTGGATGATATAATAATAGAGAAACTTTTAAGAAACTCAAACATGTAATAGTATCAAATTTTATCACTATTCCTAATTCTATGATCCAAGTTCAGGGTATAAAAATTTAGTTAAAAATGCTTTTAAAATAATATCTTTTCTTCTTCTTCAATTTTTTGATTTGCTCAACCAAACACACCCTTAATTGGAAGGTTGACACTGACTGGGCCTTATCTTCTTCTCCCCTTTGCACGGCACAAGCCACACACAAACCAAAATCAATCAACCAAATATTACTATTATTTATTATTATTCAATCAATAAAATTTTATTCTTCTCATTATTATTATTATATAAGTCACAATGGAAAGCACATAAACAATATGATTCTTAAGCCAATAATTGGGTTACGTAAAGGGAATACATTATTCGACTAAAATATATAAGAAAATGGCCTACCTGCGTATTAAAGTGGAAAACAAGAATAAAATAATAGGAATAATTTGAAGTAAAATAATCTAAAAATGGAAAAGTTTGACAAAACGAGCTTATAAGATATTGAAAAATGGCTTTCCATGAATGGAGAAGAAAGCTCCACGTCTTCCTATGCTTAAACCTCGTACATCTTACCGACAATGTACCCATCCAAAACCTAACTACTTACCATTATTCAATTCTTGCACATTTTTTATTTATTTTTTATTTTTTAATTTGAATAATCATGTTTTCACATCCTTTATTAAATAAAATTGTATTCATAATTTTATTTTAATAATATATATTACTAACTTAATTTTAATGTAAAAAAATTATCAAAATATTAATGTAATAATTATTAAATGATTGTTTATATGTTATGCATGCTAAAAATATTAATATTCCGCTTTGTACACAGTAGTATTTATGCATGTTAACACTTGTCATTTACTGTACATTTTATAATTGGTTAGATCAATTTTATTTTCTGGAATTATAGAATGTGTTATATTGTGAGATTTTATTCATTGTGAGGGAGACTCGTTGCTCTAAATTATTTAGAAAATATATAAATTTTCTTTTAATACAATAGCTGTGTAAAACTTATTATAATAACTTTTTATGTTGATTTTAACTTTATAAAATTTGAAAAATAAAATTTTATTTTTATGTTTTGGCCTCTTAAATTTTGTTTTAAAACTAATGTTATGATATCTGCTTAGTAAGAGAAAATTATCATTATGCATAGTATAATCTATTATATACTAATAATAATATATGATTTGGATATAAAAGTTCTTAATTGTAATGTATATAACATTAACATGTAAAAAAACTATTTAATCATTTAATAAAAGTTATTTAATTATCTAAAAAATAGTCTATTTTCAGCATTACTACTGGTAATAGAATTTATTCTCATACATCATAATAATTCACACAAAAATTAAATATATAAAAATGAGTTAATGTATAAAGAACATATAATTACATATAAATCGTGTTTCATTCATCTTGTTTACATCAAAGTCATATATACGAATATAAATTATATCTACTCACATATCATAATACTTAATAAATATAAGATATTTTTCCAAAAATTTCACTAAGAGGTAAACATTTGATATATTTTACTTTAGCGAAATTATATATTTTGATGTCATAATGATGTCTATTCCCAAATAAATTAAATGTATATTGTCAAAACTATAGAAGGTAAAGAAAGATATGCTTTTGAAACTAAAGATTTTTTAAAAGATTAGCGTCTAACTTTTATTTACAAATTAATTTTTTTTTATTTTAAAATTTATTATTAAAATATCTTAGTATTTAATTGTGAAAATAATTAAATTACTCAAGTTAAATTTTTGAAATCAAGTGAATAAAGATAAAAAGTTAAAAAATATAAAACATAAGTAATTATGTTTTACTTTAAATCCTTCTTATACACATAAAAAACTTATAATAAGTTTATATAAACTTTATGCTTGAACAAATTAAAAAAACAACTTATATAAAGTATTATAATATCATAAAATACTTATATCATCGTCACATAATATAATATTTATATTGATTTGCATGCTCAACAAGAAAAAATACAATTAGATCAATATGACTACTAGATTTTTTAATTCTACATCTTTTATATGTTTACCTTTTTGTAAAGAAACATTCAAACCTTGATCATATATATAAACTCCAATTCTCTAAAATATATTTGTTTTCATTGTATATTATATACAAACTGTATCTCCTCCTCCCACTATCCTAATAGTTAATATTTTCTATAAAAATAAGAATAACTAAATTATGCCATTGTAATTAATTAATTTTAAGAAAAAATGATAAAAATAATATATTATATAATATAATTTAAAATATAATTCAATAAAGTACATTTTATCCACACTTATTAATGACAACAATTTATGCATCAATTCAATATTATACTCCTTACCTACTTTTTGTATCGATTCTGATTCTTTGTGTATTTCCTATATAAGAATGAGAAATGGAAGGAAGCAATGTTCATGAAGCAAACATGGAAAACTAAGTGTTAAAAGAAAAAAAGAAACATGTTTTATGTTTTGTATTGTAGCGAAGACCAACAATACCGCGTGAGGCATCTTTTCCTGGCATAGCCTCTTACAGGCTCACGCAGTAGAAGAGGTGGGAAACCGAGGTTTTTGGGTCTAAAAAGAGGGTCCACAGTTTCAGAACCAATTAAATATAAGATTTAAATATATATTTTTTTAAGTTTTTTATCCTATACTTTATTATATAAAATTATAAAATTTTATAATAAAAGAATATAATTGATTAATAAAGTGAGTGTTTAATGTTAATAAAACAATAATACTAAATTTCATTATATGTACATTATTACTAAAATTAAAATTTTGTTGACATATTAGTTTTATTTTATTCTAGATACATTAAAATAAATAAAAATGGTTGCATTATTATATTAATGTGTTTCTAGATTCAAGACGCAACTTGAAGCAATTTGACAAGTGCTATTTTTTTAATGTTATCATTTGTCCTCATTATTTTTATTTTATTTTACAAATAAAGGATATTTATTTCAAATATGATCACTTTTGCACCAAATCAGCCAATAAAATTACTAATTGACCATACACTCATTTTTCAATTTTGAACTCCACTAGCACCACTATTAATTCACATTATGTCTATAAAATTTGATATTGTTTATGGTCGAATTATCAAATGAAATAAGAAATAAGCATAAAGACAATTAATTTATATTTGATAAATAGTGTTGATATAAATAAAAAAACTATTAAATTAAATGGGTAAAGTTAACTACTTCTTATATGAACCTAATTTGAAGAACATTTTTTCTCTGCATGTAGAAAAATTGAACAGTTTCACGCCTCACTGACTCGTGCATGAAAGAACACAACTTATACCAATACCTATACTATAAATCTGTACCAATGAAGAGATAGTGCAACAGTGAAGAGAAAACGTGTGTGTGAAAACAAAGACACGTGTTTTCTGTTAATTGGTTATATACAAATTGAAAAGTGACTTTTCCTTTTTGTATCCGAAAACCGGATGTAACCGGTTTATAACCGGAAATTAGACGGGTGGGGCTCGGTGATAATACTATAATAGTAAAGTTACCCAAATTGGAAAACAATGTTTTTGAAAAGGTTATTCTTAGGTTGGAGGATTACCCTAAGAAGAAGTACTAATTGTGTGACTAACAAAAGATTGTTATTTATGTGCCCATTTATATTATTCTCTTTTATGTGTGACCTTGTCGTTCTCCTTTTCACATTTCTTTTATTCATTGATGTCTCTGGCAGAGGGTAATTGCCAAGTAGGTGTTGTTTGGTGCTCCTTTGTTTGGCCATATTACGTCTTACTCCCATGGAAAGTTCATGAAACGAAAGTGGGTCCATAAGCAGCTTTCAACCATTATTTTCTTCCATGATTAGACAAGACACCTTACAGTACTTTATTCTATCATATCAACAAATAATATTAGCAAGTCATACATAGATAGATAGATGCTTCACTCTTCCTCTTTCCCAAAACCCAAAAATCAAAAAGTTTAAACAAGTCTCATCAATATTAATATTTATTTAATGGTAGTAGTATTTGTCAAACATAGTTATTTATTAGTATTCAACTTTAATAAATACTTAATTAATAATATTGAATTACCATCTCTCACACTTTTAATCTATATATGATTATATATAAATACTAATCTTCAGTTCTTTAAAATCTGAACTTGTCTGCTTATATTAGGATTTAGCTATAATTTGGTTCTTGATGTGTAATTTTTAGTATATTTGTTTTACTAAATACTAAATATTTAAAGTGTGATTCTAATAGATCTCACTTTAATATATTTTTATGATAAAATGTGTATATATTTGTATATTATAAATTTATAATTAAATAAAATAATTATTATAAATATAAAATTAAGATATTTATGTAATTTTAAGGAATTGTAGGTTAAATGTGACCCGTGAAAGTAGATTAGTAATATCTGTTGCTGCTGCAAGGAGGAGAGAAAATGTATAGAAAAATGAGAATTAGTTTATTGGAAAATGGGTCAACTAGTTG